>LIDZ01011718.1_pt1 | contig 103447 bp, 98 predicted proteins | sample 644651 | NCBI WGS metagenome assembly LIDZ01 (sample SAMN03856242, study PRJNA289617) | food metagenome | isolation source: wine grapes on drying loft during traditional withering process | host: Vitis vinifera cv. Corvina | place: Italy: Gargagnago di S. Ambrogio di Valpolicella | collected 2014-01
GAAATCTACTCACTCGTTGTTCAGTTTTCAAAGACCAATTATTTCGTTTTGTTAGCACCAGTTGTTCTCGGCGACAACTTCTATAATATATCATGTTCACCACCATTTCGTCAAGAAGTTTTTTTCAACTTCTTTTTCAGTGACGATAACTGACTTTTTAATTGCTGTGTCCTGTTTAATGGGGCGAGATATAATTTATCACAGAAACTAGGGTGGAGTCAACTTTATTTTGAAGAGATATGACTATTATACAATCCCTAATTGTTCTGCCTAATATTTGTTTCTGCTAATAACAGATTGAAGAACCTTTTCACATACATAAGACGAATCCCAAAGATCCCTTAAGTCACCCTACCTTCGTCAAGGAGTAGCGTCTGTTCATCTCTCTTTTGACTTGAGCATCCATTTTTATTTAATAAGTCACCTATATTTAAACTCCTATTTCATAAATCATCTCAAAAAAAGAAAGGAAAGTTTATTAAACTCTCCCTCCACTACCTCATATCATATCGTACTATATAGAACATTATGCTTACCATGTGGATTCATACCGTTCTCCATCTTCACTTCTTTAATAATCGAACGATAGACTAAATTACGGAGTACAATTGGTAGTTCCTCGTTGACTACTTCAAGCTCAGGATGTTGGATTAATTCTCTAATGCTCCACGGCTTTGCACGACTACCTATCACATTTATAAGTAGAACTGAACATACGGCCATCTTAGACAAGACAGAAAACTCACATCCCAAAAGAACCAACTCAACCCGTTGTTTCAAAGTCTCCTTGCTTACTGTTAATTCTTCATATAGTTTATGAACTGCTGTACTTAATCCTCGGACTTGTTCCCATACTTTATCCTGTGGGCGTATTCCTCGTTCAATTAATTCAATTCTCGCCCAGTGGTGAAGGGATTGTATGACACTATGATAAGCATCCATGATGTGACCTTCGTTCATATAACGTTTACTTTCTAAATACAACCAGAGAAAACGTGAAAATTCCAAGAACATTTCTTGATCGCGAAGCGGTTGCTTAAATTCTTCAAATTCCAGACAGAGATTTGCTAGACGACCATCTGTATCCACAATAATATCTCCCTCTAGGAGACATTTTACTAGATCACATTTCTCGCCCGCAACAAGCCAGCGTCTAAGTGATCTATGATTTGTTTGCAACACCTGAAATCTTCTATCCCCAAACATAACATGGTTAACCATATTCTGATCCAATCCTTCTACCACTAACAAAAGAATATCGTAATCATGAAAAAGTGAGCCATGAATTTTGTTGTGATTATGTTGTTGGTACACAATAGCTCCTAGGGTATTCTCATCAAATACCTCTTTATACTGTAAATACAGGTTTGATAATTTCACGATTTGCCTCCATACATTCCTTGGCGTAAATACGCCATTTCAGTTATACTATATTTCTACATGTACATACGAGTTCCTTCTTGGAAAATGAATTACTTATTCTATACGATAGGGTGAACATACCATGATGTTTAAGACTGCAAAAATTAATGCATTTCGTACATGGGGACTATTGCTTACAATGATTGGCATGGGCCTTATGGTGCTAGGGACAGCAGGTATCGTGTTCTGGGGACATTCAGGTAAAATTGTTGCTGGTATAGGTCTAGTCATTGGTCTTATTGCCATGGTTGGAAGCCTGGGTATTTATTTCTGGGCTGGTATGCTTTCTACAAGCGCAGTCCAAATTCAATGTCCTCAATGCGGTAAATTGACGAAAATGTTAGGTCGAACAGATCGTTGCATGTTCTGTAAAACAATACTAACGACGGACTCAGGAATAGCAACCATCACTGCTGAAGCGTTGGAGGAAGAACTTAACCAACCGTCCTCCAAGGAGTAAAGCGAAATTTATATTTCTTTTATTCCAATAAAACCGGCATCCTTATGATAAGGATGCCGGTTTTATTGTTATGTTATACATATTATGATTTCATTAAACTCACATTCATATTCTTATAAGTTACTTTAAGGGTTAATTGATTTGAGAACTTGCCATGCTTGTTCGTTCGCAAAACTTCGGGTCCATGAAGCTATACCCCCGAGTTTTAAAGACTGCGTCAGTTCAACCCTTGATTTTAAGGATACTTCATCTTCTATCCATATTTTTTTAAGTAGATTATCTTCCGTATATTCAACATAGTTCTGCTGAGGATTCTCTAAATACGTTGGTTTCAGATTCTTTGTCCGAATAATTTCAGCTACTTTATTCATACTTACCGCTTTAGAGCTAACCTTAGTCTTTCCATCCTTAACCTCTTCTGTCCATACTCTGGTATACAGGGGAATTCCCAATATAAGCTTTTCTGGAGGAACCTTATCCTCCAATATAATTCGCTGTAAAGCGGCTTTCACCCATGGTAATGAAGAAACGGACCCTGCTTTCGGGCTTGATGCCCAATGTTCATCATATGCCATTACAACAAGATAATCCGCAGCTTCTGCAAGGGCTTGTCTGTCTAGAAAAAGTGACCACATCTCACTTTTAGATTTAGGTGTCACGTCTACAGATATAATGAGTCCTTTAGCTTCGGCAAGCGGCTTTAATTCACGAACAAATTGCGTTATATTGCTACCGTCCTTCGTATATACATTCTCGAAGTCCAAATTAATACCATCTAACTCATACAAATCTGCATATTGTAGCATTTGATTGATGATGTTCATCCTACTAACAAAGCTACCCATTGCTTTAGAAGTAAGATCAGGTTCAAAACTGTTGCTGAGCAAGCCCCACACTTCCATCTTATTCTTATGTGCCCATTTGACATAATCTAGATCTGCTTGGCTTCGCACATTCCCTTCACCATCAATCATACTGAACCAAGTTGGACTTACGACATTTACCCCCGAAAGTTCACCTATCTTTGCTGGATCAGGCTTCTTCTGATATACAGCCTCCCATACCATGTTAACAGGTTTCCCTTTCCAACTCCGTTCCGCACGTGTAAGAACTTGTGGAAGAGTCGCTACCGTTCTACTCTCACCCATAACTACTGTATTCTTCTGCATATATCCTGTAAAACCATTATCCAATTGCACATAATACCAATCTTCTTTTGAGCTCCATACTCTTAGCTCCGTATCAACAGGTACGTCAAATATAATAGGAGCATGTATTGTATTGTCTTTACGCATAGCTATTGTACCGTCCGACTTACTCGCTTTCACAGTTCCCATGGGGATAGTCTCCCCAGCTTTCATAAGCAGTATTGCACCTGAGTCAACATCCTCATGCACAACTAAACCATACAGTTCCTTCAATACCCGAATAGGTAAGTACATAATACCTTCTGACTCTTCAGGGGCAAATCGTAACTGAGTGGTTTCATTGTTAATCTTGGCTTCTTTCTCATCAGGAGTTAAATGCACCAATTTCTCAGATGTTGTGAGAATAATAGATCTCGTCTCCGATTCATATCGAATATGAGGATCAATCACATCTTGTAAAACAGGCAAAGGAAGCTTTAAATCTTCCCCTGTACCCAAAGCAGAGTATTCAAGTAGTTCACCACCCACAAATATTGGACTACTCTTTCCTTTCCAATCAGGTTCAACGTGCTCTGAGTTGGGAAGGGACTGCGTATACAGATAATAACCACCGATCAAAAATAAACAAATCACCAGAAGAAGTGGAGCGGTTCGCCTTGTTCTTGTCTTGTTTCGCCTTTGTTTGCTTCTCAAAATAATAACCTCCGTAAATCAATGAATGTGAAGTATTAGAATAAAAAAATAAAACATGAAGAATCCTTCTAGGAATCCACATGTTTTATAACGCTGTGTATCGGCTTAATGTTTCTTGCATTTGCCACAAACTCCGTAAAGTTCCATTCTCAAACCCTTCACCTGAAAACCTGTCGCCTCTTCCGCTACGCGCTCAACGTCAACTAAAGACGGATACATGAAGTCTTCGATTTTACCACACTCTTCACAAATGACATGGTAATGATCCGACACATTCGCGTCAAAACGACTTGATGAATCGCCATATGTCAATTCACGAACCATCCCAGACTCCGTAAACATCTTTAAGTTATTGTAAACGGTCGCTACACTCATGCTGGGGAATCTAGGTTCTAAAGCACGATATATCTCATCTGCTGTAGGATGAGTCATGGATTCCATTAGGTAGTCTAAAATGGCATGACGTTGGGGTGTGATCCGGACACCGGTCGTTTTTAATTGTTCCAATGCATGTTGGACTCGTGTTCCCATCTATCCCGCCACCTTTTATAAAGTCTTCTAGATTAGTATCATTATTATTATATTACGGTTATTATCTGATAATTGTCAATGAGCTAATCATCTCATGAAACCTAGTTATATGCATATGAAGAGATCTATTTTAAAGGGAATTTACATTTAGATCGCTATTCCCTTCAATTCGAATGGAATAGTCACCCTCTCCAATTGTCCCTAAAATGGTTTTATTTACAATTTCAAATGCCGGTATAGAAGAATAAATATCACCAAAAGCAATCGTGCCATTTAACTTATAATTCGCTTCCAATGGCAAATACAAATTCATGACTCCCACCGCACTATAAATATCCCAGTTCCCACCGATTTGATTAGCATACACGGTTATTCCTCCATTTAGAGATTCCGCTTTGAGACTCATTTGGGCGTGGCTCACATAGAGATCTCCATTCTTGGTTCTGATATCGACATCACTGCGCGCACGAATAACAGAGATATTACCCACTTGAGTCGATAATTTAAGTGTACCCGACGTATCTGTAGCTTCCATATTACCCTGACTGGAACTAATATCTACATTCCCTTCAAGATTAAAAATTCGAACGACACCATTTAATGTCTTACCTTTAACGTTACCTAATACATTGTATAATTCAAGCTTTCCATTAGCAGTTTCTAATGAGATATTTTCTATAGCATTTATATTCTGCAGTTTGATATTCCCATTCATTGTTCGTATATCTAGGTTAAAACGTCTATTCTCTGGGAGTGCGATCCTGAGGTTCATCCGAGGTTGACGTTTACCCGACTGTCCATATGCTTTAGTTTTAGTTGCGATATTAATGGTCGTTCCTTCACTTATTTCAAGTAACGACTGCTCAACGATAGTTTCCCTTTCGGGACCCGTAATCTGATCCACCCATACTTCGGTTGAAACTTGTATGTTATCAATGGGTTCGCGATGTAACGTAATATCTCCGTTTATATTATTGATAACGATATTCTCACTGTCAAAGGCAACAGGGATATCTTGAACTTCTTTATTAAAACGTCCACCTTCCTGCTCGCTAAAGTCTACTGCGGATGCAGTCAGATTCAGGCTCACTTTATTCCACAGATATAAATAGTGCTCTTGTTGAGTCACAATGAATACACTAGCGCTAACAATAATGGACAAAGAGATCCCCTTCAAATCAAGCCGAAGTCTAGATCCAGAACCTCGTTCATGCCGCCTAAACCAATAGATAAGAATGGACTCAAGTCCCCACATAATCGCCAACAGAGGCCACCATTTAAGCAACAGAAGCATATATTCGCTCCCTTGCACTTCATCCATGATCAACAAAGTTCCCGTTACCATTAACAAAAGTGCTGCTGTGTACCGTCCCACGCGAATTTTGTGTCTGCTATTCATCCTTATCCCTCCGACCTCGTTGGATTACCTTTTCACGAATCAAAAGTCCTAAACCTACAACCACCAATCCAAAGGCAACCGTCATCTGTCCATGGAGTTCAATATATCGCTCTAACCAAGCAGGTTTTAGATGAAACAGAATCAACAGCATTCCCCCCACTACTAATAAGACACCAAAGGATATGCTCCCTTCACCAGCAAAAGGATTGTGGCGCTGTCGTATGGGTTCATTAATCAAATCTGGATCCTTATGACGAAGAGTAATCCTATAGTCTGCCGCTTGAAGTACATCGTATAAGTTGTAGAAATAAGTAACTGGAATCATTAGACCTAAAAGAATTAAAAGTGGAACATTAATATGCATTCCCTTAGATGAAAAATAAAGCAATGCTGAGCCGTCTAGGATTAGAATAAATAGGAATGAGATCCCCTTTTTAAATAAGCCTAAATAGATATGTCCTAAACCAGGTAAAAGTGCTGCAAATAATCCTGCTATAAACTTACGTTTACGAGTAAAAAATCTTCTTGATCGCTTATTACCTTGTTGTATCTTTTCAATATTTGTGGTTGATTGCTGTTGCAAGAGGCCCATCTCATACATCCCTCCTTCACCTTACCTATTGCTACGCTTAAGAATATTAAGATAATACCCCATTACGTAAGTTTAGTAACTGGTAAACAATTGGGTACTGTATTTATCGACAAACCAAGTAGAAACGGCTGCGCCGTCCTTCTCCAAGGACGGCACCCGTTTCAGCGGAAATATAAGGAATAAAATATCAAGTGAAACTTATACTTTCTTATATTTATAAAACGGGTACTTTCCTCCTGGAAAATACCCGTTTTCGTAAAATAATCGCTTTATTCCAAGGATATCATAGTTACTCCTTCTAACCCTCGCACTTTCGATGATATATGAATCGGATCAAACGTTCGTTTGATTAATACGTGCATCGTAAGTTCAATTGTCGTCTGTGGGGGTAGTAACTCTCCGTATGGAACCGTACTACGTTCATTCACTATACATTTTCTGATCGTAAAACCTTCTTCATTAAACAAGTTCGATACATTATCGAGGAATCCGGGTACATTTATGGCGTGAATGGTCACCAAGTGTAATTTATTACCATTTATATATCGCTGTTCAATTTTATTAAGAAAGACCAAGGTCATCAGAATTAAGATAGTTGTCGCAATAGCAGCAAAATTAAAGCCCGCACCAACTGAAAGCCCCAATGCAGCTACAACCCACAGTGAAGCAGCAGTCGTTAAACCTGTGATCGATTTCCCTGTAAATAAAATCGTCCCTGCCCCTAGAAATCCAATACCTGTAATAACCGCTGATGCAAGGCGCGCCGGATCCATCCGAATATTCATTTCATTCGCAAATTCTGCGAATCCATATATAGAGAGCATCATAATAAGAGTCGAGCCCAAGCAAACTAGAATATGCGTACGAAGTCCTGCCGCACGGTTCGAACTCTCTCTCTCCAACCCGATGAGTCCACCTAACAACATGGACAGTAATAAACGAAGTAGAATATGCACATCATCAATCAGCCATGGATTATGCAAATGGCACCCTCCCTTAAGTAATAAAAGAATTGTTAGTTAGTCACAATGTTAAAAGTTGTTATTGATGTCTATGAAATGTGGTCAATTCAATTTTCGGAGCTACTTCATAGGTATCAAACGGAACAAATCCGTATTTTAAATACAGCGTAAATGCAGGAATATTACGTGTGCCTGTTGATACAATAAATAACGGTGTATCCATATGAAAATCTAACACGTATTGAATTAACCTGCCTGCAATACCCTTGCGAAAATTAGCCGGTTGGACCATCATCCGAGTAATCGTCATTGTTCCAGTAACCTCACTAATTATACCTATAGCTCCCTGCAGTTCACCATCCTCATCCACCTCACCAAAGAATGTTTCTCCACACTGACTGAGCGTTTCGTAGGTATCCAACAGCGGAGGGATTTCGCTGAATCCAATTCTTTCGGCTTCAAGTCGATAAGCAACTTGTTGAAGACGCCATATTTGATGCACCGTATCTTCATGATCTAATAAAAGATCTATGATCATTTATCATTCTCCATTCCAATGACCTGATACACCTGCCCGTATATACAAGAAGAAACGGCTACACCGTCCCTTAAGGGCGGGTATCCGTCTCTTAGGAAATATAAGAAGTAGAGTATCAAATTTCTTATATTCAAACAAAAGGGCCTGTCAACATCGACAAGCCCCTATAGCCTTAGCGGCTCAAAACTTCCACAAGCAATTTATTTGCTAGCGCTGGATTAGCTTTTCCCTTGCTCTCTTTCATGACTTGGCCGACAAGAAATCCAATCGCCTTCTGCTTACCTGCGTTGTAATCTTCTACCGATTGTGGGTTAGCCGACACCACCTGCTCTACAATACGAAGGATCGCGCCTTCGTCACTGATCTGAACTAGACCTTGTTCCTCAACGATTTGCTGTGGTAACTTCCCACTTTCAAGCATCTCTTTAAATACCGTTTTAGCAATTTTATTACTGATCGTTCCCTTTTCAATCAGACCGATCATCTCACCAAGTCCCTGTCCAGAAACCTTCACCCCAGATAGTTCTAAGTTACTGCTATTTAGATACCCTAGCAGATCACCCATTATCCAGTTCGATACGGCCTTGGCATCACTTGTATACTTCAGGCTCTCCTCGAAGAAATCTGCAAGTGGTTTGGACGCGGTAATGACTGCTGCATCATAACTTGGCAAGCCATATTCAGCCGTATATCGTTCTTTACGTGCGTCTGGTAATTCAGGAATTGTTGTACGTATACGCTGTTTCCAAGCATCATCAATATGCAACGTCACGAGATCTGGGTCCGGGAAATACCGATAATCATGAGCTTGTTCTTTACCGCGCATGCTGATTGTCTTCCCTTGTCCTTCATCCCAACGTCTTGTTTCCTGCACTACCACTCCACCGTCATCCAAAATTTCTGCTTGACGGAATTCTTCATATTCCATGCCCTTCTGTACACCACGGAAAGAGTTCATGTTCTTCAACTCTGCCCTTGTGCCAAATTCATCCTGTCCGTATGGACGAAGACTAATATTAGCATCGCAACGAAGGGAACCCTCTTCCATCTTCACATCAGATACTTCGCAATACTGCATGATAGCTCTAATTTTCTCGAGGTATGCACGAGCTTCTTCAGGTGAGGAAAGCTCTGGTTCAGATACGATCTCTACAAGAGGTGTACCTACACGGTTAAAGTCTACCAAAGAAGCATATCCACCGTCGACATGTGTTAGTTTCCCTGCATCTTCTTCTAAGTGAAGACGAGTAATACCAATTCTCTTCGTCTCACCGTTCACTTCTATATCAATCCAGCCATGTTCACCAATGGGTTGGTCAAACTGAGATATTTGATACGCTTTAGGTGAATCGGGGTAGAAATAGTTCTTCCGGTCAAATTTGCTTCTGTCTCCAATGGTACAGTTAAGCGCCATTGCTGCTTTCATTGCGTAGTCAACCGCTTGGCGATTCAGCACTGGTAATACACCTGGATGTCCAAGACAGATAGGACAAGTATGGGTATTTGGTGGTGCTCCGAATTCGGTCGAGCAGCCACAGAAAATTTTAGAATTTGTATGTAGCTCGACATGGACTTCCAGTCCGATGACTGTTTCATATTTGGATGTAGACACGCCTTATTCCCTCCTTTTCTCCCTAGATAGAATGAACTAAGGACGAACCCTCATATTCATGATAAATACTAGAATCTATAGAATATGAAGAGTGTATACTTTAGTTCAATCTATATAGATAAGTTACATGTTAGGTCGTTTCGTATGATGATCCGTGTGCTGTTCGAAAGCATGCGCTACACGCAACACAGTAGATTCATCGAATGATTTACCAATAATTTGCATACCCACTGGGAGTCCGTCTGCGAAACCACATGGAATACTTACCGCAGGCACGCCTGCAAGACTTACCGGAATGGTTAGAATGTCATTCAGATACATCGTAAGTGGATTATCTACCTGCGATCCCAATTTAAAGGCTGTAGTAGGCGCAGTTGGTCCGATGATAATGTCATATTTCTCAAATACCTGATCGAAATCACGTTTGATCAATGTACGAACTTTCTGTGCTTTTAAATAATAGGCATCATAATAACCAGAACTTAACGCATACGTACCAAGCATGATACGACGTTTAACTTCTGGGCCGAACCCTTGACTACGAGATTCATGGTAAAGATCGAGAAGGTTCGCTGGGTTGTCCGCACGAACGCCATATCGTACACCATCAAATCGTGCCAAGTTGGAAGAAGCTTCAGATGATGCAAGCAAGTAGTAGGTCGCTACAGCATACTCGGTATGTGGCAAGGAAACCTCTTCCCATACGGCACCTAGCCCCTCAAGAACTTTCAATGCATCCATAATCTTCTCTTTAACGGCTGGGTCCACACCTTCACCAATATATTCCTTCGGTACCGCGATACGAAGTCCTTTAACGTCACCAGTCAAAGCACTTAGATAATCGGGAATATCTACATTAGCTGATGTTGAATCCATGGAATCATAACCCGCAATAGCCTGCAATACATAAGCAGAATCTTCTACGTTTTTTGTTACAGGTCCGATCTGATCTAGAGAGGAAGCAAAAGCTACCAATCCAAAACGTGACACCAATCCATATGTTGGCTTTAAGCCGACAACTCCACAGTACGATGCAGGTTGACGAATAGAACCTCCTGTATCAGAACCGAGCGTGAAGTAAGCTTCTCCTGCTGCCACAGAAGCAGCGGAACCCCCACTAGACCCACCTGGTACATAATCCAAATTCCACGGATTACGAACAGGATGAAAACTTGAATTTTCATTAGATCCACCCATAGCAAACTCATCCATGTTCAACTTACCAAGGATAACAGAATCGGCATGACGCAGTTTCTTCGTTACGGTAGCATCATATACAGGATTAAAGTTACTAAGGAACTGACTAGCACAGGTCGTACGAAGACCTTCTGTTACAATGTTATCCTTAATGCCTACAGGCAATCCGAACAACAATCCCCGCTCCCCACCTGCACTCAGTTGGTCGTCCAGTCTACGTGCTGTGGCTCTTGCCTTTTCTTCATCTAGTGTAAGATAGGCCCCCACGCGGTTATCACGTTCTTGGATCGTCTTGAATGCCTGATCCACCAAATCGGTAGGAGACAATTCCCCGTCATTCATCTTGTTATGTAATTCAGACAACGTATAATCAAACAGGCTCAAACGGTATTCCTCCCTTCAATAATAAGACCCTTATTCCAAAACTGCCGGAACTTTAAATTGTCCATCTTCATGCTCTGGTGCATTAGCGAATACTTTATCAATAGGAAGACTCTCTCGTTGTACATCCTCACGCATGACATTGCTAAGATGAAGAACGTGTGTTGTAGGTTCAATGCCTTCCGTATCCAATCCATCCAGTTTCTCTGCATATTGTAAAATCGCATTCAACTGCTCAGTAAATACCTGCTCTTCCTCCGAGCTCAGATTAAGTCTCGCGAGCTTGGCTACATGTTGAACATCTTGGGTCGATATATTCATGTAATTTCTATTCCTCCCTATTCTTTCAAGTAGTATAGGATTAAAGCCTCAACCCTCAGGATAATGTTTATAATTATAGGATAGAACCTTTCACAATTCAATCTCAAGGAACCAAGATCCTTATTCTTCTCATGTTTTACGCAAAAAGAGTCGGCATCAGCCGACTCTTTTATATCCATGCACGAAGATTTACCTGTTTAATAAATTCTGCTTGGGACAAAACTTCTGTCGAGATCATCTCGCCTTCCTCAACAGCTTCTGGCTCGCCGTTCATCACGTGATGAAATAGCTCCTCATTATATGTCGCCAATGCGTAATCGATTAGCGCTTCTTGTGTTGTACGCTCTACTTCCTCTTGCATGAGCCGCTCTTCCAGCTCAACATCATCATTTGGTACGAAAAAATTACGATTAACTTTCGGTACACGAATGACATAATCAAATGCATTATCGGGATTGCGGTCATAAGCAATAATATAACCATATTCACCGATAGGAAGATTCTGCTCAAAGGCGTCCTCGACGATTACAATTTTTTCTCCAATACTTAGCATCGTCTACCTCCTAGATGTCAATAAGATACTCAATAAGATACTCAATAGTCTACTAAAAAAAGATAGTGGTGTCTACGGTATCTACTAAGATGAACTCATTGCTAGTTGGGGAGCACTCGCCTTTGAAGTAGACGTGCTGCACTAAGAAGAGAAAAAACAATGATACCTACGGTAATCAAGCAGCATATAACAACGGAAGATACGGAAAGTGCATTCCCAATCAATACCTCCGCTGCAAGGGATGATAGACGTGCTGGACTCCAAGAAAACCAAGTAGGAAGAATGCTATTTAAGAGGGAAAGGAGTGCTAGAATAGCTAATGTGACGAAAGCCGCAGGAGCTCCTCGCAGAATGGTACTGAATAGCATTGTAATCGTAATTCCTAATACGAGCCAAAGACCATACAATCCAAATGATGCTAACCCACTTTTCCAAGATAAGGATCCAATCATTTGATAGGTATAGTAGAACGACGTTATGTATCCAAAACCAAAGGCAATAAGTAGCTGTGTGCATTGAGCAAACCATTTGGCAATAATGATAGAGAAAGACGAAATAGGTCTCACCATGATTAACTCCGCAGTACCCCCATACCGTTCTCCCGATACACTATTCATACACGAAAGTACGAGGATCAGAACGCCCATTGTACTATATTGGCTCAATACTTGAACCATAACCATTGCTGACGATGGCGTCTCATATAATGAGAGCATCTCAGGTGGGACTCCACCCGACATCTCCAATATTTCCGGCATAAACAAGCTGGTTATCGGTATCATGATTCCTAATATCACAAAGACAATGGGGATCCATAGAAGTTTGAAACTCCGAGACATGTCTAGTATTTCTTTTCGGTAAAATATCCATGTAGCTCTCATTGCTCACTCACCACCTTCACAAACATATCTTCTAAGGAAGAACTTCCTGCTTCGAATTTCACTAGAGGGATACGATTCTCCGTAGCGTCTCTCATGAGTTCATCTCTTGCCAAGCCCAGATCATGAACCGTTAATTCGGCAATGTCTCCTTTAATATCCGCCTGTATCACATAAGGTTTATTTCTCAAAGAATCAAGCCATGATAATGCTTCACGCTCCCTCTCCACTTGTACAATCACAAGGGGTTCGCGATACTTCTCTCTTAAAGAGGTAAGTGATCCCTGCTCGGCTAAGCGTCCCTTCGCCATCACGAGGATATCATCACAGATTTCCTCTGCATCATGTAGGACATGTGTAGAGAAAAGAACCGTTGTCTCTTCCCTTATTTGATGAAGAATGTTAATCACTTCCCTACGTCCAATTGGATCGAGGGCAGAGACAGGTTCATCGAGTATTAACAGCCTCGGTTCATGAACAAGCGCCTGTGCTAATCCAAGACGTTGCTTCATCCCCCCGGAATAGCCGGATATCCGACGTTTAGCTGCATCTTGTAAGCCTACCTTCGCAAGTACAGCTTCAGTTCGTTTTCCAATTTCATTCTGTTCCATTCCACTAAGTCCAGCCGCAAAACGAATATATTCTTGTCCTGACATCCAACCATAAAATGTTGGGTTTTGAGGCAAATAACCAAGCCACTTCCGATAATCTGTAACACTATGATGTTCACCAAAGATAATTTCACCTGAAGAAGGCTCTAAAAGCCCTGCAAGCATACGTAATGTCGTTGTTTTTCCTGCACCATTGGGACCTAGTAAAGCAACACACTTCCCTTGCTCCAGTTGAAATGTTAATCCTCTAACGGCACTTTCTTTACCGAAATTTTTCTTCAAATCAGTCACTTGTAGTAAACCCATCACACATCTCTCCTTCCAATAACGAAGTAGAGGATGCTTCCGACCATATTTCCGAATACAATGATAAAAACCCACATCCATTTGGGACCTCGTACCTCCTGAGCCTTAGATAGAGAGATCAAACCGATCACTGCAAGGACAAACTGTAATATTAAGATCGGTAGAATTAATGGTAAATAAGCAATAAATTCGTCCATATTAATCATCCCTTTCTTTCATGGGATTTCTTACGTTCATCAGGTAACATAACGAAAAAGATATATATCAATAAGGGTGTAGGTATGTTAGTCAACCCCCATAACCCCCATAACCAACGGTACTTTCCCCGTTTGCTAGCATCTATAAACATCCACGTACCTTGAAGAAAAAGAATCGGTAGAAGGATTGCGAGAAGCCATACGGGTACGCCCTTAAATTCATTCATTCTACCCCCTCTTTTCTTCGATGGATAGAATAGTGTATAACAACAACGAAAGCCACCAAGAAACTTATTCCCTGAATAACCCACAGAATCCAAGGAGCCGAGTACGCTAATAATGCTCCGCTACCGATCAGGAATAATGAGACTAACCAGAATAACAGCAACTCCAACATCATGGACTTTCGACGTCTTTGTAAGCGTTCATGAATGTGACCTTTCAATTGTTCCTTGGACGGAATCGAAGGATGATCCAGTACATGATCCATTCTGTCTATACTTTGGCGTAATTTACTGAGGAATATCTCTTCCTCTGTTCCTTTTTCATCTTTCCTATCCATGGTTAACTCATCTCCTCTCTTAATTGACGAACACCTGTGGCAACTCTTGATTTAGCGGTTCCAGCGGGAATGGAGAGCATTTCACCAATCTCCTCGTAGGTATAGCCATAATAGTGTTTAAGTAACACGGTTACCCGATGTTCTGAAGATAAATTTGCTAAAGATTCAAGTACGTCATCCCATTCCTCATTCCTGCTCTCAAACTGCCACCGAATTCGACGGATCCCTTGTTCCTTAAAGAGCCAATTTCTCTCCCTCTTCTTACGGCGTACCTGATCTATATATATACGAGTACCTATTGTCATGAGCCAAGAAGAGAATGAAGAGGAACCATCATAAAGGCTTATCTTCTCGATACATCGAAGTATCGTGTCTTGAGCGAGATCCTCAGCCATCGCAGGATCCATCGTGACCTTAACTAAGTATTTATATAGAAAAGAGTAATGTTCATGTATCAGCTCTGCTAGAACATCAGCATCTCCTTGCTGCGCAAGTTTAACTTTATTTCGTTCCTCTATCTTCATCTTCAATCCCCTTCTCCATCAGCGACATAGATAATACGAATAGGTTGATCGTTTCGTTCATTTGTCTTTCAAAAAAGTCCACAACAAAATAAAACACGCAAACCGGGATCAATTCCGCAGCTTGCGTGCTTTTTCATAGTGAAACAAATAACTAACAAGATTGTAACCATATTGTTATCTTTTGTACAGGTAAATATTGCCGTCTACAGTATTTTTGTTCGTATATGACCTAGACGTTATACATACGGGTTATTAGCACGTTCATATCCAATCGTTGTCCGAGGACCATGACCCGGATATACCTTCACTTCATCCTTTAGTGTAAACAACGTATTGTGTATGGAATCGAATAGATCCCTCTCTCTACCACCATGAAGATCGGTGCGCCCTACCCCAAGCTTAAATAATACATCACCGGAGAAAAGGTCATCTCCACAAAGGAAACTTACACTACCCGGAGAATGGCCCGGTGTATGGTACACAGCGAACTGATGTCCAATAAGCTCCAATTGCTGCCCTCCGGCCAAATCATACTCCGCCGGATCTGTTGACAATGGTGCGGATACCTGTGACCACATCAATGAGCCATTCAACTTGGGAGATGTCAGCCAATCGCTTTCTAAATCATGCAAATAGACTGGGCACCCTTTGAGTTTACGAATTTCATCAACGCCACCCATATGATCGAAATGAGCATGGGTTAGCAGAATAGCTTCGATCTCCAAGTTCTCAATTTTTCTGATGAGCGCACCAGGGTTCATACCCGGGTCAATAATAACTGCTTTGCCTTGTTCTTCATTCGTTAATAAATAGGCATTCGTCTGTAAAGGACCTAAGGAGTAACTATCAATTTTCAACATAGTTGTTTATATTCCCGATATCAATTCGCGCAGTTCTTTAAGAATAACGGCACGGACATCGACTCCTTCTCCATAGGCTTCGACCATTTGCGAACGAACAATAGCCATATTCTCGGCATAGTCCGATGCTTCACGGTCTGGATTCTCCTGTTTGAACGAAATCATGTATTGTTGAACATGCTTCGGACGAGGTCCCCAAGACCCCAGAACATGTCCTCCGGTATCTACGAAAATAACCACAGGAACTGATCTTCCGCCCAACGTAAGGAATTCGTCCATGACATCAAAGTTCTCTTCAAGAATTAATACTTCCGTAGGGATACCAGCAGTTTCTAACGCATGGAAGACTACAGGTATATTCCGCACTACGTCTCCACACCAATCTGCAGCAAGAATAAGAACACGTATATCATCACGATGATTCAAACTTCCGAAAAATTCACGTTCTGAAGCCACGTCCCATACGAATGCATCATAGTTGGATTGGAACGTCTCTTTATTCTTTTGCATGCCATCTATAAACTGTTGTGGGGAAATACCTGTTCTAAGTTTGTCTGCTAAATTAGTTCTCATGAATTTATTCCTCTTTTCTTGGATTTAACCCATTTCATTAGGAAATACACAATTAATAACGCAAGTGCAATTAAAAGGATTGGTGTAACATAAGGACCTGCCACTTCATCAATTGTCTCCCATTTTGCACCTAAATAACGCCCGAGATATACAAACAAGAATGTCCATGGAATAACGGCGAGTGTCGTTAAGAGCGTAAATTTACCCAAATGCATGCGAGACATTCCTGCTGGAATCGAAATAGCATGTCGAACGATCGGAATAAACCGAGCTGTAAAAATCACGCCTGTGCCGTATTTATTAAACCATGCTTCTGAAGCGTCAATCTGTTTCTTATGAATAAAGATGTATTTACCATATCTTTCAAGTACAGGTCGACCACCATAACGACCAATCCAGTACACGAATATTTGGGCTATTACTCCACCAATGGTTCCAAATAAAACAGCACCCCAGAAACTAATTTGTTCCGCATATACCAGATAACCACCATAGGCAAGTACAATTTCACTAGGGATGACTTCCACCATCAAACCAATCATGATTCCGAAATAACCTAAACTTTGAATCCAATGAAATAGCTGATTAACAATTTCCGAAATGAACTCCACTCCGTCCCCTCTTTCATTAAGTATTCTGTATTTAATGGTTAAAAACTCCTATTCCTAATTTCTATTCTAACATAGGAAAGGACATACCTTCTACTTGAGCCCAATTAACAATTGTATGGTGTCTTCCGTCTATCTATATGCATACGTTGTGGATGAAAGGAGTGAGGATTTATGCCCCCTAATCACACAGCGAAGAATACTAGACCCCTTCCTACTCCACGTGGAATACGTAGAGCCTGTAGTAAAGAACTATACCGTACCCTCAAACGGATGAAGACACATATTCCAGCGCCCTTACTGAAACAAGGTGAAGAATTATACTTCCGGAAAGTGATCGGTAAGCTAATCTGGATTCACGAGAACAGTAGCAATCGTAAGTTACTCTACCAGTGGTGGGAAAGTGATGTCAGTGAAGAACTCGCTACACTATGGAAAGTTGATCATGGGAAGCTGTGTCTTGCATTTCGTGATGCTTTTGGAGGCTAATGGTTCGTGTTCAAAAAGTTAAATTTTCAGCACCGAGAAGATTGAATGAAGCAAGGGAGTGAGGAGCGGAGCGTAGGCAGTACCGGCTGAATTCAATCTTCGATGCCGAATAAGCCCCTTGGTATACTTCGTGATCAAAAGGTGACTTTTTGAACAACCTCTAATGGTTAGATGCTCATGAATCGGGCAGTGTTTGAGCCAACCTATCCAGTTGACTGCCCCATTCTTTCGCCTCTCTCGTTAATTCGAATTTTCTATCGTTATGTTGTTCATCTTGTCTCGATAATTTCTCTACCATGTGTTTGTACTTGGTGTATTGACTAACCCCTATTCGAATCAACCGATAGGATTCATCCGTATTTCCTACAGCCATTTGATCACGTGAAAGGGTGAGTAATCGCTCAAGAGTGTGACTTTGTTTTTCTACGTTATATGGATCCAAGAAATTGCTTATAGACAGCCACTTTATGAAAAGCTCACTCTCTCCTTGTTCTCCATATGCGTAAGCCAATTTCCATACGAGCCCGGGGTGCTGAGGAGCATAGAATAAGCTCTGTGTAAGCACTCGTATCCCTTCTTCTGGTGATGAGATACGCACCAATTGAAGGGCTACATCTGTGTTCATCGGATTCCAAAGCAAAGATGAACGAAGTAACTTTTGGGAAGCTTCAGAATCTTTAGTCTGCAAAGCTTGTCTATGTAGAGAACTACTCATCTCTCCGCGAAGGGCTAAACCAGTTAGAATTAAGGTTGTACATAACCACAGAACACAAATTGTCGTAGAAATGACCTTTTTTGAACGGCGTTGAATGGAACTAGAATAATGTTGGACAACCGAACTATGTTGATCGGTATCACGATGGCCCCCCCCCCATGCAGCTAACCAAAAAACAAGAATCCATACGAGTCCAAAACTCCAATCAAAATCGATCGCGGCGTGTAGGACCAATACCAAAAATGGTGGTACTAGTCCACGATATTGCTTATACAATATCCAACCGATGCCAATCAACATGAACACTACGATCATAAAACCAACCATTCCGGTATTCAAAAGGATATCGAGATATCCACTGTGAACTTCACTTCCTACATAAGGCTGAGACTGTATCGTAGGGTATGACATTCGCCAAGTGTACCCTCCTTGTCCTAACCACGGTGCTTGCAGCACTAACCTCCACGCATCTCGATAGATGATCCAACGTGCGGATACAGTGCCATAATTTGCGGTAATCCGCTCCTTCACGGTGAACCAGACCGTAGCAAAGCTAGCAGTCCAGATACACGCTACAAGCAACATCGCTGTGAGTCTGCGGGTACGGAGATGCGTCTGGATGTTAGTGAACGAAGCGTGAGAATCCGAGTGGCGTGAAATATGAGTTTTAGAGCAGGTGGGCGTAGGATGGCGGCTTTGGCACAGCCGCCATAACATTAGGCCGGCTAGCACGCTGCCGGCCCATAGCCCAGCCATCCACAGCAGGCTGGGCCATGGTGTTGGAGCCAGCTGTACATGTGCCAGCTGGCGGTACAGCAATGCCGCGCCTAAGCATGGCGCGGCGGCAAGCACGAGCGGCGGCCCCAGCCTCCGCCGCTCAAGCACTAGGCCGGCGGCCACGGCAACGCCGGCCGCAAGCCAAGCGCCGCGCGACTCGCTGAGGAGCAGCGCGGCGGTATAGGGTGCGAGCGGCAGGATGCCAAGCAGCACCTGCCTTGTGAAGGGCCGCTGCTGCATCAGCGGCCCTAGCGCAAATAGCCGCTCCAATAGGAAGGCGGCCATGATCGCGCCGAATGTGTTGGGATACTGCAGCATCCCTGCTAGTCTTGCACCTGTGGCACTTATGCCTGGATTCGAAGTGTACACTATATTATGAGCGATATTTACAAGTCCATAGATATCAAAGATTGCACTTAGTGAGAGTAATAACCCCATGCCGTGCCAACCTACTTGAATAAGAACTCTCCCCTTCTTCTTATGTCCAACATAATATGCGATAACGAAAAATGTCCCATACGTACCCCATTTCAACAGTTCAACTACCGTTCCCTGAGCAGAAAGGGGTTGAGACAATCTATGGCCCCCATACAATATCATCATCAGAAAAGGACATAAAAGTACGAGTATATCGGGAAATACAGTTGCATTCTCCCAAACCTTATAACTCCGAGTCAGCACAGAGAATCCTAGTATAAGAGAAACCATACTTAATCCAAGTACGATGGGATACAAATCTGATGCAAAAAAAATGCCTGTTTGCATGCAACTCATAGCACCTATCACAAGCAGTCCACCAGCAGATAGTGTCCACTCCCAATTCTTCATGCTTTACACCACCTTCATTCCGGACGATAGGGGCATCCCCCCTCTTATACTCAATTAATAATGACTACTTTCCTATTATTTACAAAAAAAGCCACCCAGCGCGGGCGGCTACTTCTCTATTATATGAACATATTGTAATCGTTATACTTCATTCAAATGACTCGTAGAAGACGAGTATAGATTGAAATAAAGTTCGCGCTCACAAGTTCAATCATTTCTAAAGAGAATCATGAACATAGGGGTTCGTCTTTAGTTCAATCTATCTAGGTAGAAGATCTGCACAGACTTTCTCTAAATAAGGAGATATATGAAGAAAATCACGGAAATCCGTGTATTCCTTCCATAACTGAACACGATCCCCACTATCACCTTTTACAGCACGAATGAGAATATTCTTAGGGGTATGCTCCATGTCAATAAATTCTAACAGTTGCGTACGATAACCCATCAGATCCAGCAACTTCGCTCGTACTCCATCTGTCGCTAGTGCAGAGAACCGTTCTTTCAATATCCCGTGTGATAGAAGTGGATCTAACAGTGGGTTCTTCACTTGAGTGAATACTTCATGTTGGCAACACGGTACAGATAATATAACTGAAGCATCCCAGCGAACAGCCTTCTCAAGCGCAGCGTCCGTTGCTGTATCGCAAGCATGAAGCGTGACCACCATATCGACTTTCTCTAATTCGTTGTAATCCGCAATATCACCAACGAGAAACTTCAGATTATTATACTCAAGCTTAACTGCAAGCAGATTACAATGTTCTATAACATCCGCCTTCAGGTCAAGTCCCACCACATTCAACGTTCTTCGTTCCTGAATAGCTAAATAATGATAGAGGGCAAATGTTAAATAAGATTTACCACAGCCGAAATCCAGAATAGTCAATGGACGATCTTCTGGCAAGCTCGGAAGGACATCCTCGACCATTTCCAAAAAACGATTTATTTGTTTGAACTTATCATATTTACGGGCTAACACTTTGCCATCCTCGTTCATAATCCCGAGTTCTACTAAAAAAGGAATCGGTTGTCCCTCTTCAAGAACGTACTGCTTCTTGCGATTATGAGACAAATCAACTTCACTCTTAGAAGGGGATTTGGTCAAGATCGATACTTTGAACTTCTTACTGATTAGTATTTGATAATCAGCCTCAGATGTACAGATAATGCCTTGACGAAAAGTCTGCTCAAAAAGCTCTTCAAGTAGCGTTATGGCTTCTTCTTCCGTAGCGTTCTTGTGGACAACCTTGTTACTGTAGTAATAAGCAAATTGGTAATGAAGCACTTTTTTCAGTTCTACCGGTTTAATCTGTACTTTGGTATATGAAATGCCTTCTTTTTTACGAAGTTGGCTTATTGTGGCCGTAATCATGGAAGAGTCGTTAATCACCTGGGAAATAAGTTTGCGTAATGATTCCAAAAGAGTACATCTCACTTTCTAAAAGTTGTCTTATCCGTTACAATACCATATTCGGTTGTCTCATCCAAATCATTGTTATTGAATCTTCGCTGCATTTCAACTATACCTTCCATGACCTCTACCCGAGGAAGTCTTCCCTTTGTCAGTGTTTCATCCTCTTCACCCTGAAGCCGTTCGTAGAAAGAGCGCCCCTCAGCTGGGTCTATTCCATCCTGTTCTAATAGACGAAATAATGCATTTTCTGCTTCAGCATAACGCCCATTCTTCTCTTGATAGTGAAACAACAAGGTTTCCGTTTTTAGCGGAAGACGGTAATCTTTGAGCTGATTCAACAGATGATCAACCTGATTCGGAAGTTGGATCAGCTCTTTATTCGCACCATGAACTTCTGCAACCAAATAAAGATGTAATGATTTCATAAATCGAGTTAAGCCTTCATCTACTTGACCCGAATCCATATATATCTTTCCTTCTTCATTCAAAAGGTACGCTGCGCCCTGTAACTTATCTGATTCAACCGTCGTACCAAAACGAAACATATCCGTGATCTCTTCTGTTGGTAACGAATTCAACAGACGTGAATTAAGGGGGTACTCCCTACTAAGTAATTCATCTATTTCCCAAAGGGCCTCTGTAAATTTTCGTTCTTTTTTCAAATCAAACACTTTGGAGATCATTTGAGTCATTTCTTCAACCATTCTGAGAATGTAATCATTACGAAACATGTATACCCTCCTTAAAATCTCCCGTATCCCATACTTTTTTGCTTATTCTTCGATTGTAAGTCATTCCCACAAGCAATACCAGTTAACCGGATTAAGAAATCTTATTTCAGTTGTTGGCTCACCGTAGTTCTTCATTCATCAAGTAGAAACGGCTATGCCGTCCTTTTCAAAGACGGTACCCGTTTCAGCGGAAATATAAGGAATAGAGTATCAAGTGAAACTTTTACTTTCTTATATTTCAAAAGGGAAACCCGAAGGCACATGACTAATGCCTTCGGGTTTCCTTTGAACGATTGTATATAAAATGCTAGTTAGCTTTCGCGTTTTTCAAAAAAGTTGTAATATGCTCTGCCAACTGATCAGGTGCTTCCAATATACTCATATGTCCTACGCCTGGTATCGTTACTTGAGTTACATTCGGTTGCTCCACGGTAAATGTCTTATCTGGTGAAATAACTCTATCCTTTTCTCCCGCAATAAGCAATACTGGCAGAACCGTTGCCGACAGTACATCTCGACGATCTGGACGTTCACGCATCGCCATGGCAGCTCCAGTGGCCCCTTGTGGAGGTGTTCTGTATCCAATTTCTTTAGCTAAGCTTATCCATTCTGGATGAGCAGCTACATGATCTGGAGCAAAGAGACTTGGAATCATATTATCAACAAACGGTGTGATCCCATTAGTCTGAATGTTGCTTACTGCAAGTAGGCGCTTCTCCTTCGCCTCTTCACTGTCTGGGAAAGCTGTAGAGTGAATGAGTCCGAATCCATTTAGTCTAGAGGTATACCGCTGGGCAACCGAAAGGGTAATATATCCTCCTAATGAATGACCTAAGAGTGTCACTTTGGGAAGTTCCAATGTATCTAACAATTGAATAACATCATCAGCCATTTGTTCAATCGTATATGCGCCCATTGGGGCATCAGACAATCCGTGACCGCGAAGATCCGGTACGATACAACGATAACGTTCTGATAATAAAGGCACTACTTGATCCCAATATTCCGAACTACCACAAAATCCATGCAAAAGTACTAGGGGTTCTCCCTGACCTTGATCCTTATAACAAATGGTATTTCCATCACAAATTACTTTTTTCATAATTAATCCTTCTTTCTACGTCTCTTCATAAGTATTATTAATCAAATTACTACATCTTGAAACCTTTCACATTAAAATATTCAATTTCCAAACCTTTAACAATAGATAATGGTAGTGAGCATGTGAGACATGTTACAATACAGGAAGCATATTTTATATTAAGAAAGGATGGTCCATCTAATGGATTTATCAAATAAAACGCCTGAGAACATCGAATATATGATTGAAGAGATTAAAACAAAATTAAGAATGGCAAGTGGAGCAGCTATGCAAGCTTCCGCTTTTTCAGTAGAGCAGTATGAAGACATTCAAGATGTGTATGAGTTAGTTATGAAAACGAATAACCTTAGTATTTCGGAAGTTGAGTCTCTTGTATTGGAACTCGGACGGTTGCGCCGCCAAGCGTAATCTCTACAGAAGGAGGGTGTCCCTAACCATTGAACAATGGTTAGGGACACCCTCCTTCTTTCCTTTTATATTCACAAACAATTCGCTTTAGGGAAGATCCACAAGTATAAATTCTGATTTCCCTTCACTGCTACTTCCTTTTATATTTAAATCACATGCTTTGTGAATTCGGGCCGCATCCCCAGGCTCTAAATGAAAAGTCCCATCTTCACATTGAATCTCCAAATGGCCGGAAATAAGAAAAAGGTGTGTTCTCCTATCTTCCTCTTGCGGGAAAACAAGTTCTTCTCCTGTCTCAAGAATAGGCAAATAAATCGTCACATCTTGTTGGATAGACAACGAGGAATGATCTTCTGTCTGTAATGCGTTCTGTCCAACCACAACAGGATGCCATTGATTTGTCATCGCCTCTTTAGGAAAACTTCTATATTCCCATCTTGGTTCCAAATTTGGACGGGAAGGTAGGAACCACATTTGTAAGAAACGAACAGCATCTGTTGTCGATGGATTGGTCTCAGCGTGGCTTAATCCTGTCCCTGTACTCATCACCTGCACAGTACCTGCTTCTAATACATGTTGATTGCCCATATCGTCCTCATGCTGTAACGTCCCTGAGATGACATAACTTACAATTTCTAAATCATGGTGTGGGTGTTTCTTAAAGCCTTCCTGTGGTTGTAGCTGATTATCATTATGGGCGAGTAAACAACCGAAGTGGGAATTACTCGGATCTTCATATTCAGCAAAGGAAAAGCTAAACTCACTATGAATCCACTCTTTCTCCGAAGTATGACGTTCCGCAGAAGTTACGATTTTAATCATTTCATACACCTCCATAGTTTGGATAAGTTCATCGTTTGAATTTGATAACTAATACTTACCCGCGGCTATATTACTTCAATCATTCCTTAAATGATGTATGAATAACTTCCTATAGATGTATCATTTCCGTCCCCTTTAATAAGGCTACAATAACAATCATCCTTGTTTCATTCGTCCTTCTGTAGTTTAAATATCAAGTAAGCAAGACGACAATATCATAACAATCAATACTAAGGAGGTCATTTTTATGTGGGGTTTAATAATTAGTATAGTAATGGCTATTATTATCGGATTTATCGGCGATGCGCTGGTAGGTAATAAAATGCCAGGAGGCATAATAGGGTCGATGATCGCTGGTTTCGTAGGAGCATGGATCGGAGCTTCGTTACTCGGTAGTTTTGGTCCTCAAATCGGTGGTTTTGCAGTAGTACCAGCTATTTTAGGAACAGCCATTTTTGTTTTCCTTCTAGGTCTACTCAGCCGATTATTCAAACGCGCTTCCTAAATATAGGATATACTTAATATCTATTAAAAAATAAAACTGAGGAGTGATTTAGTATGAATCAAGAAGAAAAAAACTATCCCGTTCAAAGTAGTAGCACGTTCTTTAAGGGGGCATTAATTGGTGGATTAATTGGTGCGGCAGCAGCTCTATTGTTTGCTCCAAAACCAGGTAATGAACTACGTGGAGATCTAAGCGAGAAATTATCCCTTGTTACTGACAAGACAAAGGAAGTTGCATGTGTTGTGGGCGATAAGGCATCCGAAATTGCTAAGACTGTCTCCACTAAATCTTCTGACGTAGCTAAGAGTGTTGTTGAAGGTACACATAACATCGTAGATACGGTGAAAAGTTCCGCTTCTGATGTATCGGAGATCATAGCTGACGCTTCCCAAGCAATAAAAGATACCTCTGCTGATGCAGCTAAAGATGTTCAAGAAGAACTGAACGCGACAACATATTAAGCCGTTCGTTCGTAACAATAGCTGGCTTTCTAAGCTGGCTATTTTTGCGTCAACCCACAATTAGCCCTTTTTTCATTTTTATTATAAAAGTGAGGATGTATGATGACCAAAATCAGAAGTTATGAAGTCGATGAGCATCCTTTCGAGCTCCGACATGAAGTAAAACATCTTAATTCGTGACTTGACCAGATTGCTAATATGCTAGATAAACCTGAATTCAAAGACATCGTTGCAGCATCATCATTCGGTTCGCCTTATTCATTTCCCCCCAGGTATGGTTATCTAAATTAACCGTGATCAGGGTATCCTTGAACACGAATTAATGGAATCGTTTCTTTGTCTCGTTGTAGCAAAAAGGACACGCTTCTGATTCTTCTGAGAGAATAGCAGCGTGTCCTGACGATGGTAAGATTCATCTGTGTCCTGTATTGTTGCTTCATAAGTTTCCTTTTATAAAGAAGAATTAGTTATAATTTCTTTTAACTTTTCAGTGGCCTTCTTTTGAATCCTCGACACGCTCATTTGTGATATACCTAACTTCTGAGCAATCGAGCGTTGTGATTCACCATCTTGAAAGGCGAGTAACAATACCTTTTGTTCCTGTTCCTTAAGTTGATTAAGAGCCTGTTGTAGATCCATACGTTTCTCGACCGAATCGTAATCATTGACATCAGAACTAATTAATTCGCCTAACGTTGTTCCTGACTCCTCCTGTGAAAGGGGTGTGTCCAATGAAACATAATGATAACATTCACGTCCTGCCAACACCTCAATAGTCTCTTCTTCCGTGAGCTCCAAATATTCAGCAATTTCTCGAACATTAGGGGAACGTTCTAACTTTATGTTTAGTTCATCAATAGCTCTTTGAACTAGAGCGCCCTTTTCCTTAATTCTTCGAGGGACTTGAATATACCATGATTTATCTCGCAGATAGTTCTTCATATGACCGATAATGCTCTTCATAGCGTAAGGCTCAAATGGAATCCCTAGACTAATATCATATTGCTTAAACAGGCGAATCAGAGCCATCTGACCTACTTGATATAAATCCTCGTATAGATCCGGACGGTTACGGGAAATTTTTCCTGTAGCCATCTTTACCATCGGCTTATATTTCTTTATAAGTACGGTTGCCATTTCATTATCTTGTGTCTGTTGGTATTCCCAGATCAGACCTACTGCCTCACTCATGGACTCGGGGGGAGTCACATTTTCACTCATACCGTTTCCTCGCTTCTCATGATGCGTTTCGTAAGCACTACTTTAGTGCCACAACCCGCTTGACTTTCTACGCTCACATCATCCATAAGCGCCTGCATTAGATAAAACCCAAGACCCCCAATTTGTACGTCATCCAATTCTTTATCATGCAACGTACCACTTTCACCTTGAACCGTTAGATCGTCAAAGTTCTTCCCTTCATCCTTAACAATAATAGATAATACATCGCCGTTTATTTCAAAAGTGACTTCTACGATTCCGTCTTCCTGCCCATAGGCATACAGAACAGAATTGTTACAAGCTTCTGATACTGCAACCTTCATGTCTTCGATTTCCTCATAGGAAAAACCCATCTTAGAGGCAATCCCATACAAATTTAATCTCACAATATCTACATAATCAGCATTTGCAGGTAATGTTATTACCACTTTCTGTACTTCTTCACCATTCATTTATCTTCCGATCCTTTCCTATTAGGAATTCTCTTTGGTTGCAAAGAACTTGGCAATACCCGTCATATCAAATAATTTCTGAATTTGTGATGGAACCTCTTCTACAAGAAACTGTGAACTCATGCCATGTCTTGCTTTTAAAATAGATAATAAAATTCCAATACCTGTGCTGTCGATATACTTCAAGTTCTTCAAATTAATGATAAGATCACGGTTAGAATCCTCAACCAATGGCTTCATCACTAAGCGAAATTCAGGAGCAACAGACAAATCCAGTTCTCCAGAAAGAACAACCGTGATTGTTCCATCGTTCAATTCCGTTGTAGCATTAAACTTCTCGTTTTTATTTGTATTCATAGACACTCTCTCCCGAATAAGTTTTGACTACCCATATTCATAACCCTAATTAATGATGTTTGAAACAAATTTCTTGAAATATTATTTCAGATAGAGCGACAATGTTTGTTGTACGTTATTCATTTGTACTGGCTTACTGATATAATTGTCCATCCCTGCCTCAGAACATCGCAGTTCAATGCCCTCTATCACATTCGCTGTCATTGCAATAATAATCGGTTGCGTATCCGTTAAAGAGATAGATTCGCGTATCTTTGTTGTCGCTTCTAACCCATCCATCACAGGCATGTGTAAGTCCATGAATATAATATCGTATCCCTTGTGATTCTTAACCATGTCTACTGCCTGCAACCCATCCTTCGCTATATCAGCAGACAAACCCATCTTGTATAACATACTTACCATCAGTTTCTGGTTCACAGGATGATCGTCCACGATTAGAACGTTGGCCTCTAGTTGTTCTCTTTTAGTTACAGGCAAACCTAGATTGTTTTCCAAGCACGATTCACGTTCCGCATCATTTAGATACCGAACAATAATACTGAATGTAAAGGTGGCACCCTCCTCATCCATCGATTCAGCATGAATTTCTCCACCCATAATCTCAACCATTGATTTGCATATAGCAAGGCCCAATCCAGTACCTCCATACTTACGATTCATAGAAGAATCAAGTTGGGAAAAAGGTATGAATAATTGATCCAGTTTGTCATTGGAGAGTCCGATACCCGTATCTTTCACCGTAAATTCAAGTGTGAGATGTTCCTGATCACTCTCTTGAAGAGACACTACAAGATATACCCCTCCCTCACTTGTGAACTTTATAGCATTGGAAATCAAATTGATAAGAACTTGGCGGAGTCGGTTCATATCCCCATAAACAACTGGGATATCTTCATCCACAAAGTAAATCAACTCCAGATTTTTCCTGTTTGCTTCCATAGTCATAAGACTAAATACCTCTTGCACACAAGCCTGTACCTCGAATGGATATTCCTCGAGTTCCATCTTCCCAGATTCCATTTTGGTGAAATCTAATATGTCATTAATGATGGTGACAAGAGCATCTGCACTCGTTCGTATAATTTCAGAATATTCCTTCTGCTCCTCTTGTAGGTCAGTCTCCATTAGAAGATCAATCATCCCTATAACACCATTCATAGGTGTCCGGATTTCATGACTCATCATAGCTAAGAACTCAGTCTTAGCGTTAGCAGCGCTTTCTGCGGCTTCCTTCGCCAGTATGAGTTCATAATTCATTTTCTCTAATTCTCGCGTTTTTTGCTGAAGTAACATCGATTGCATTTTATGTTTCTTATTGGTCAAATACATTTCCACAAATCCCTCAACCTTAGACCTAAGAATTTGCGGGATGAATGGTTTGACCATATAATCAATAGCTCCCGCAGAATAACCTGCGAAGAGATGTTCCGCCTCTTTACTGTTCGCTGAAATAAATATGATTGGAATATCTTTCGTCTTATCTCTTGCCTTAATTAATTTTGCGGTTTCAATTCCGTCCAATCCAGGCATTTGCACATCCAAAATGATCACAGCAAATTCATTCTTCAAGAGGCACCTCAACGCCTCTTCTCCTGAAGTTGCCTTCATAAGATGATATTGTTCACTCTCAAGAACAGCCTCGAGGGCGAGCAGGTTCTCTGGTCGGTCATCTACCAAAAGGATATGAATGGGTTCGAGAAACCCCATGTTTTCCACTTCCGTTCTCAATTTATTTTACGATATATTTTTTCCACTCGATCCAGTGGCTCATATAAACTTCCATAGTTCGTATGTTGAATCGATTCCTTCGAACCCAGTATTAGAATCCCGAATCTACTCAAACTCTCGTGAAACAATCTATGAACATGATCTCTAAGCTTATCATTGAAATATATCATCACGTTTCGGCATAAGATAACGTTAAATTCATTAAATGAGCGGTCCGTAGCTAGATTATGTTCTGCAAAAATCATATTTTTCTGTAGAAACGGTTTGAAAATAACCGAATTGTACTTCGCTGTATAGTATTCCGAAAATGAACGGGTCCCACCCGCTTCTATATAATTCTTCGTATACAACTTCATTTTCTCAATTCCGAATATTCCGCTCTGCGCTTGCTTTAAAGATTGGCTATTCATATCTGTCGCATAAATACGTGTCTTATCATAAAGGCCTTCTTCATGCAAAAGAATAGCCATGGAATATACTTCTTCTCCAGTAGAACATCCTGCATGCCAAATACGAATATATGGATACGTACGAAGTATTGGGATCACATTTTCTCGAAATGACTTAAATAACTCAGGATCCCTGAACATCTCCGTAACAGGAATAGATATACTATGCACCAACCGGTCAAATATTAAGCGGTCATGGAGCACCTTCTCCTGAAGAGAAGAAATGTTTCTTAAATTATTCATTTCAATAAAATTCCATAGTCTTCTTTTTAAAGAAGGCGTTGCGTAATTTCTGAAGTCGTGGCCGTACAAACGGTGCATCCCATTCAACAAAAGTTCGAGTTCAATATCCTCTCTTTCAAAGTCTACCGAGTTCACTATGTTATCCCCATCCTCAGGAAGTTTCCACGAAGTCATTACATTACCCACTTCCTTTTTATTACGAATACAACCATACGCGCATTAATGATAGTAGTTGTTCTGTTTGTATCGGTTTCTTAACGTAATCAGAAGCACCCGCTTCAATACATTTAGAGCGATCCTCTTTCATCGCCTTCGCCGTTAGCGCAATAATAGGCAATCTTTGAAACTCTGGAATTTGCCGAATCTGACGCATAGCTTCATATCCATCCATTTCCGGCATCATCATATCCATCAAGATCAGATCAAAGTCTGATTGTTTCTCTAGCAAGTCCAGCGCATCTCGTCCATTCTCGGCAAACACAACTTCCATATGATAACTTTCCAGTACACTTGATAGCGCAAAGACGTTTCGTATGTCATCATCCACGAGTAATATTTTTTTATTCTCAAATAGGGATTCCTTATTGTGGAGTTTTTGTAATATCTCACGTTTATCCTCCGGTAAGTTAGCTTCTACCCGATGCAAGAATAACGTTGTCTCGTCTAGCAATCTTTCAGGAGATCGCACATCTTTAATAATAATAGACTCCGTATATTTACGCAGAATCATCTCTTCTTTATGATTTAATTCCTTACCCGTATAAATAATAATCGGAAGATCCGCTAATTGTTTATCATCCCGAATCTGATCAAGCAGTTCAAAACCAGTCATGTCTGTGAGCATTAAATCTAACACCATACAATCGTATTTTTGTTTACGAAGTTCACTTAACGCCTCTTTACCGGATGACGCAGCCGTAATAGATACATCATCATGATCAATAAATTCAATGATAGCATTGCGCTGTATTTGATTATCCTCAACGATCAATAAATGTTTTAGGGTATTCTCCGTATAAGATTCAATATACGAAAAGGCCTTTTCAAGTGAATCTTTAGAAGAAGGCTTCTGAAGATATGCAATAGCGCCCATCCTTAATCCCTGCTTCACATCGTCCACTACTGATACGATATGAACCGGAATATGTCGAGTTAACGCAGAATTTTTCAATACACCAAGTATTGACCATCCATCCATAACTGGAAGCTGAATATCTAGAATAATAGCGTTAGGAAGGTATTGTTGTGCCATCTTTAAACCTGTATCTCCCTGTGTAGCAAGTAGCGCCTTGAACCCACGATCCCTTGCCATCTCTAGCAATATACCTGCAAACTTCACATCATCTTCAATAATGAGCAGTACCTTATCCTGTTCTTCAATTAAATCACGATCATCCGTTATAGACTCCATCGTGATTTCCTTTAGTTCAATCTGCATGTTGTTAAGGAAATTTGTATCTATACGATGAATTCCACCCGTACTGAATGTTTCTGAATGGGAGGCTGCCGCTTCTTTTTCCCCTGAAAACACTTCATTGGTGGGATCTATTGGAAGATATAATGTAAAGCAACTTCCTTCACCTTCCTTGGATTCAACATCAATATAACCCCCAAGAAGACTCGCAAGTTCACGACTAATAGAGAGACCTAATCCAGTACCTCCATATTTACGGCTTGTTGTACCATCTACCTGCTGAAATGCATCAAATATCAACTCTAATTTATCGTGTGGAATACCAATTCCGGTATCTTTGACAGATAGAGCAATATATCCAACTTCCTTCTTAAGATGACTTGGAAGTTCAGTATCTAGTACTCGATTCATACTAAAGTTAATATAACCTTTACTTGTAAATTTAATAGCATTCGTAAACAAATTACGCAGAATCTGCTTCACTCGATGTTCATCTGTTAAGATTTCATTAGGTAGTTCATCTCCATATTGAACATTGAGCGCTAATTGGCTTTTATCTGCTATGGGTATGAAATTATGTTGGACAAATACCTCTAAATCCTTAAGCCTTAAGACCTCCTGATTAATATCCATTTTACCTGCATCGACTTTAGATAAATCCAAAATTTCATCAATCATTTTGAGTAAATCTGCACCTGACATATAAATGGTCTGGGCGTACTCTATTTGCTTAGGCGTTAGATTGTCTCCTTTATTCTCCGTTAACAACTGTGACAGAATGAGAAGGCTGTTAAGTGGTGTACGTAACTCATGCGACATATTAGCTAAAAATTCAGATTTATATTTACTAGTAACAGCAAGCTGTAAAGCCTGTTGTTCCAATTGAGTACTTGTTTTCTCAATTTGGAAGTTCTTCTCTTCCAACTGTTGCATCTGATCTTCCATTGTACGAGTCTTAGCAATCAATTCTGTATTAAATTGCTCAAGCTCCTCTTGTTGACTCTGTAATAGACTCTCAGATCTCTTAAGTGCTGCTGTTTGGTCCTCTAAATGTTCATTAGAACGACGCAACTCTTCTTGCTGTGTCTGTAATTCCTCTGATTGACACTGTAATTCTTCCGTCAAAGCCTGTGATTCGCGTAACAATTCCTCCACATTAATCCGACGGCGAATGTTATTAAGAATAATACCTAAACTACTCGTGAGCTGGGTCATTAATTGTCTCTGCAAAGGTGTGAATTCTCCCAAGGAGGCAATTTCTACTACACCTAATAGTTCATCTTCAAATAACACCGGATAGATCATAAGACTTGCAGGAGATACATCTCCAAGCGCAGATTGAATAGATAGATACTGATCAGGGACTTCTTTAATATTTATCGGCTTCTTATCTAATGCACTTTGACCTAATAGTCCTTCCCCAATATCAAAATAGTCTTTAGTCAATACACTTCCTGATCCCGCATATGTCCCATATTGGAATAAGCGATTAGGTCGTTTGTTATCTCCTTGGATATACACTGCGCCATAATGGGCCCCTAATACGGGTGTAAATTCATTAATAAAGGTTTGAGAAATCTGTTCTAATGAATTCACGCCACGAAGTAGCTCTGTTACTTGGCTTGTATGAGAATTAAGCCAATTCTGATCCTTCTGAGCTTGTAGAAAACCTTTTTCTATCGCTTTCTGTTGCTCGATATCTTCTGCCATTTGCTTGAACACACGTGCCACTTCACCAATCTCATCCTTAGAAGTTACTTTCAGACGTCGAATGGTTCTAATATGCCCTTTACCAAAGCTGTCAATCATCATATTAACGGTTCTAAGTCCTTTGGTAATGCTCGGAATAATCCACATGATAATACCCAATCCTAATAGTAGCCCCGTGACCATAATAATCGTTGTAATTTGAATGGAACGGTTATATGCAGCATTGACATCTGTCATCGCTTCGTCAACCATTCGATCCTGGTACGTCGCCAACTCATTCAGACTTTCCAATGCTTCCATCTGTATAGGGAGCCCCGTCTCATCTCGATAGGTAGTGGCTTCCTCATACATCCCTTTTGACAATAATTCTATTTCTTTTTGTAAATACACAACATATTTATCCCAAGCCACTTGCACTTGGTCCACCATTTGTTTTTCTTCAATATTGTTACTACTATTTATCATTTTATCTAAGCGATTCTTTGCGTTAGTCATCGCTGTAATTAAATCTTGTTGATCGTTCACATTGAGTGGGGAGTTCTTATCACTAAGGAGTAGGTTTACTAAAATCCGCGAAGCGTTATTAACTTCACCACGCATCCCACTCGAATTTCGTACCTTGATATATCTCTCCTCATAGACACTATTTAATTGCTTATTCATATAATCTAAGCGATCATATCCAACCATTGTCAATATGAGTAAGAGAAGCATCATGGAACCGAATCCGAGCAATAACTTTGTTTTTAATTTCATCCTTGCTTCTCTCCTTCTTTAAGTGAGATCCACACCAAACATTTATCATCATCTCGTTCATTTTGTAATTCACTATTGAAAAATGCTTGTCGCATTGCACTCTCATCCCAGTCATGATTACCCTCTAAATGCCCACTTAAAAAGGCCATTTGTTCATCATGATCACCTTCGACAATCTCCATCAATCCATCTGTATATAATGCGATATGACTATTTCCTTCGTAATAAAAAGTCTTCTGTTGCACTTCAATTTTATCAAAAAAACCAACAGGACAGCATACTTGATGTAACAGCTCTACACTCCCATTCCCTTGAAAAAAGAGCGCAGGTGGATGCCCTGCATTTACATAGTCAATCCTCTTCATTCGTGTATCTACTACTAAGTATATTGCCGTGAAATAATATTGTAATAACTCATTCTCAATATACAACTGATTAAACCTTCTATTTAGTTCTTGAATGACCTTCTCCGGCTCTACATAGGTCGTGACTGTATCCTTTAATACTGACGCAACAAACATACATACTAACGAAGATGAAATACCGTGGCCCATCATATCAAGCAAGATAATACCATATCGACCGTCCCCAAGTGGATACCATGCATATAAATCGCCTGCTAATTCTGCTGAAGGTTGATAAAGCGCATGCACTTCAAATAAATCATCTTCAATTGGAGGACTAAGGACTGCTTGCTGAACTAAAGCAGCCAATCTGAGTTCCTCTTGAATCCGTTGGTCCCGCTCCTTATGCCAATCGTTCTCCTTCTTTAAGCGCAGCGCAAGACGGATTCTAGCCATTAATTCTACTTTATTAATCGGTTTTGTTACATAATCTATTGCTCCACTATCTAGTGCCTCAGCGAGTTTCTTAGAGTCTCCCACTGCGGTAACCATGATGATCGGAATATCCTTAAGATGTGAGTATTGCTGGATAATACGACATGCTTCGATGCCATCCATTTCAGGCATCATCATATCTAGCAAAATGAGATCAATAACAGTCTTCTTAGGTAGGACCTCAGCCGGATGGTTACCAATTCCCAGCACATTAAACATGCCTCTAGCAGATGGAGCAGTCAGGGTATCTAGATACCCTTCTTTCTTTAATATCTCACGTATTATAATCACATTCGTAGGATTATCATCAACTATTAATATAGTCATAGTTCGCTCCTTAGGTTCATAATAACGAAGTTATACGATAGATGAACGAGCCATTTCACACTTGGTCTGACATTCGTCATATAATTATACATACTATATACTAAAACTTCGCTTCATTTAGAGGAAACTTTTTTTATTTTGGATATGAAAGTATAGTTTGGTCAGATGTTTCAAAAAACATAGATAAGGAATGGAGCTATCTATCCCCCATTCCTTATCTATGTTTAAAGCACATGCCATGTAAGCTACCTATATAAATTTCTTATCTTTTAAGCCTATTACCCTTAAAGAGTGTATCTGAATCAAAAGAATAGCTTTTAGGAAGAACTTTCATCAAAAAAGTCCTAACAACACCATCATAAGCTGAAACATGTTCCTCACCCTTTCTGAATACCTTATTGGATTTCCTCATATTTCAAAATCGTCTTAACGACGAAACTTCTGCCATATTCCAGCTGCAACATCAACGTACTTTACCCAACTTGTTGTTTTCGAGTCCTTCGTCTCATTTACTGTTGCATAAGAATTTACTGTCCGTTGTTCTGCCGTACTTGGTGGTACCTGCGAAGTCGTCTGTGTATTGTTTTTTTTCATCATTTTATCCATCACTGTACTCGATAGTTGCTTAGCTGCATATGTAACTTCACTTAATACTTCGCCAAGATTGTGTACAGATTCTATCACTGGATCAATTTGTTTCATCTTCGCTTGTAAATCAACCGTAATGTCGTTAGCGTGTCTAACGGTTTGCTTCACTTCATAACCCAATTCTTCAATCGTCTTCTGAACTTCCTGTAATGTCTGAGTTGTTTTCTCTAATGATTTCGTAGCTGCTCTTAAGGTATTTATAAGAAACACAACAAGTACTGCAAATGCAACAGCAATAATAACGACACTAATTTCAATCATAATAAAATCGCTCCTTCTGCGTTCTGAATTTATGTTGTTCATTGCTCTTAGTTACCCGTTCTCCAAAAGTGCGAAACAGGCGTCGACTAAGTAGAACTGGCTTTTACAAATCATCAAAACCTGGATTGTTTCATTTTTTTATGCCTAAGTTAAATACCTATTACAAGGATGCAGCAAGCCCATTAAGGCTACAAAGAATTCTCCTAATCCATATGAAGGATCCCGAGAAAATATCCTAAGCAAGACTAAATTATTAAGAAGGAATGGTGAGTGAACATGTTGAAATGGTCTAATATATTGAATATCATAAGAACCTCAGGTTGCTACACTAGAGATTTGGGTTTCTATGATTTTTATGTGTTATTTTAGATGAAGTGGCGGTATAGCTGACCAATCTATCTTAAAAATCAGCACGATACTATCCGTCTTAAAATTAATATGATCCATTCCTACTAAACTAGGTACATACTCTTTTAAAGAATACGTTATTGGAGATAAGGACCATCGTGAAGATGGGATTTCCACTTGTCTAATTCTGGTGGATTTATGCTCTAGTATCAGGTCACTTCCATTAGATTTCATATGAAAGTTTAACGTCACTCCAAAAGGAATCACGCCCCACTTACCATTCAATTTGGCTTCCAATTCTTCTCCATGAATAATAAACTCTGCCCCTGTTACCTTTTCGCTCGTATCCACAGTTTGGAGGGCTTCTATCATTTTTTTCTTTGCGAGATTATTCATTTCCTCCCCTGTTAATTCAATTTCAGGTACTCGATTCTTCACCATATTCCACACTTTAGCTTTCATATCCACTTGCTTGTAGCTCATATCTAGGTCTTTATCTGGTCTGATGTAGAATATAACTGCAACAGCTAGCACTATAAGCAATAGAAGGAATAGCATAATAAGTCGTCTAACAATCCGCATAATTTCTCCCCTTTCAAACAAAGAATGATATCATCCATTGTAACCGTGTTAAAATTATAAAACATTAAATAACTACATGTCATATTATTGAAAATAATTATCCAGATAAGTTGATTCAACAACCCACACGATGGTTATTTATATAATGTAAAAGATTAACAGATACATAACCCTAGGAGGAACAAATAATGAAAAAATTAGTAACGGTAACAGTAGCATTCGGAATCATGGCTTCCATGGCAACAGGCGCATTTGCAGACGAGGTTAAACCAGTGGTAGGCGAGGTCATCCCAACAGTGGTACACGGAACATCAACTACTACAACTGTGGCAACCCCAAGCAAGGGAGTTTCAACTCTTTTATCTGATGGTTCAACTATAACAGTATTGGAGCCTTTTATCACTAAAGAGGATGCTGTTACTCTTCCTAAGAAACTGATAACGCTATCGAAAATAACCTACTTCTATGCTCAACCGAATGGCAAAGCAATGAGTGCACTTGCTCCACAGAAAGTTACTAGTACCGGCAACAAAATAACTAGTGCACAGAATGTACAATGGGTTGAAATTTATACTTGGCTTGGTACAGCATGGATTTTAGTAGATTAATATTAAGCAAAAGTAACGTTAAAAAGGAGTATCTTCCCTAGGAAAATACTCTATTTTTATTTTCACATATAAGAAAACCTCTGTTTGCTCACAATCGTGCTTCCTATTTGGGCTCCACATGAATCTGAACTTGCATGATGTTATGCTCTTTCTTCACTTGTTCTTCAATTCTATCCGTAATCTCGTGTCCTTCAGTAACACTCAGGTTGGATTGTACCTCAATCACCACATCCACAAGTACGCGGCTGCCGTGAACACGCGCTTTCACATCCTTGATCCCTTGTACACCATGAACCCTTGCTATTGTACTTCGTAACTCCATGATCTGGTTCTGGTCAAATCCATCCGTAAGACTATATGTGCATTCCTTAAAAATACCCCAAGCGGTGCTACAAATGATGATTCCCACAACAAAGGCTGCTATGCTATCAAGCCAGGGCAATCCAAACTGTGCGCCCACAATGCCTACGCTTGCTCCCACACTTACCATAGCATCAGACAGATTATCTTTGGCAGCCGCCATCAATGCATTATTATTAATTTGCTGAGCTAATCGACGATTGTACAGGTATACCCCAAACATCGCTACTGCGCATAAGAGAGCCACACCTGCAGACCACAAGCTCGGAGGCTCCATCTTTTCACCTTTCCATAGTGTCCTTATGGATTCTACTATCACTTGAATGCCAACCGTAGCCATAATAAAGGAAGCTATGAGTGCTGCCACGGTTTCAGCCCTAAAGTGTCCATAGGCATGATCCGAGTCCGGTGGTTTCTGGGAGATACGTAGACCTATTAATACGGCTACGGATGCAACGATATCTGTTACGTTATTTACCCCGTCAGCTATTAAAGCGCTAGAAGCAAACATATAGCCACTCACTAATTTGAGAGCAGACAAAATGAGATAAGCACCTATACTAACCCATGCTCCTCTTTCTCCTTTACGTATCTCTTCATAAATATCCAAACTCTTGTACAACTCCTTCATTTGTAGTTATCAACCATCTTATCCTCATCCGAATAAACGTATTCTGCTTGAATATATATCAACGAAAATGTCTTCACCAGCGGCATGAGCAGACTCCCCCTTGTGGAGATAATTAAAAAAGATTAAAATGAATACACACGCCCAAAGGGAGGTTTTCAAATGAGCGAAAATAATGAATTGAAAAAAGTCAGTCTGGCTGATGCCATTCGAAGAAAACTGGATCAGAAGAAACAACAGTCTGCCTCAGGTCAAACGAATACCTTTCAAGCCGGTTCTGCTAAGCAATTAAAAAATCAGAACAACACCAAACCGACTAACCAACGTCGTCGTGCGGGTTCTTCGTAACTCTTCTTTAGATAGAACACAATATGAAAAAAGATGGCTCCTGAATTCATCAGGAGCCATCTTTTTTCATTAACAATGTATTTACCTCGATTTACAATCTATTCATAAGTCTTAGCTTTCCTGTCCGGGAGCTGCGCCGGGATTACAATTTGTACCGTGGACCCCATTCCCGGCCTACTTCCAATCGTTACCCCATACTGAGAACCAAAGTGAAGCTGAATCCGACTATTCACATTACGGATACCATAACCCGTGTTCAATCCTTCGACAGGATCAAAAATTTGTTTAATTAATAGCGGAGACATTCCAATGCCATCATCAATGATTTTAAATATAATATAATTGCCTTTCAGTTCTCCCACTATCCGAATATGAATTGAATCTCCAAACCATGCATGTTCACACGCGTTCTCGATAAATGGCTGTAATATTAATTTAATGGTTACATATTTAATAATCTCAGGATCTATATCGAAATAGATGGACACTGCGTCCCCAAACTTGGTGGTCTGAATGTTAATATATGCTTCAGCTTGTTCCAATTCACTGCGAACCGGTATCACAGTCCGTCCCTCATTTAGAGAAAGTCGATAAAATTTGGCCAGGTCTAGAACCATACGATGCAGCTTGTCGATCTCACCGAATTTGGCCAACCTACTAATCGAAGAAAGCGTGTTATACAAGAAATGCGGATTAATCTGGGCCTGGAGTGACTCCAATTCCAACTCCCTTTTCTCAATTTGTGTCACATATACTTTTTCGATCAGATGATCAATATTCTGCCCCATTTCATTGAGTGCCAGAGCAATTTGGGAGAATTCGTCTTTTCCCTTATAACCCATCCGCTTATCTAAATCCCCTTCGCGAAAAGCATTTAGTACCGATACAATTTTTGTCACCCTAATGGAAAAATAACGTGAAATAAACATCCCTGCAATCGTAAATACAATCAAACACAAGAAGCAAAGCAGAATCAAGAACATTCGCACTTTCGCGGAATCTCTCTCCATAATTGTCATGGGAACATAAGCCACTAACTCCCAAGATTCTCCCCTCATACTTTCCTTAATACTCATGTACTGATTGTCCTGAATCATGTCATAGTCGAAGTCATTCGGCAGTATGCCAGACTGATACATGACTTCTCCATACTCATCCTTAATGGCCAATAGACTTCCCTCACCAATCTTACGATAATCAACTGACTGAAAGAGCTCCTCAATGCTGACACTGAGTCTCATAAATCCAATTTCTTTCAAACTCCAAGGAGTAACGTTATCTACTAAGCGGCGAAGTAGCGAAATACGATTAAAATCATTATCCCGCTCCACCTTTTCCCACAACATGGTCCCTCTATATTCCTCCTTCGGAAAATTACGATACCATGATTTATCCTTGATACGCTTTATATGATATAAATTATAGTTACGTTCCAATAAATCCGGATTTTCGCTGGTGAAGGAGCCATTATACACTTCCGGAAGACTATCGTTAGTCAAAAAAAGGTACATCGCTATATTCACACCTGTTGCATCAATAGCATTATTAAACTTTGGCAAAATGCTCTCCGTCATCCGTTCATAGCCTTCCCAACCTTCACCTGAGCTACGAAGCTGTGTGATTAAAGAATAATCCTGATACAACATCGACGATACTCTCTCTACATCCGACATCTTGTATTCAATATTATCCCGAATTTGTAGCAACGTTCCATGAATATTGATATTAGTCTGCTTACGAATAGAGTCTTGGTACATAGAGTGAGAGAAAAAACCGATAGCAATAACTGGTATAATAACAAACACTAGATAAGTAAGCATCAACTTATATCCAAATGGAATATACTTCGCCTTCTTCGGCTTAACCGGGGTTAGCACAGCATCTCATTCCCTCCGTAATTACTCTCTTTTGCGAAAATCCATTGGCGTCATACCGAAGGCTTCTCTGAATTGTCTGCTGAAATAAGGAATATATCGGTATCCTACCAGATTGGAAATTTCATATATTTTCAGCGTTGGATCTTTAAGCAACTCGCGTGCCCGTTCCATTCTCATGCCGGTCAGGATCTCACTGAAACTTTTGCCAACCTCTTCTTTGAATAAGTGTCCGAGATAATTAGGAGAAAACAAAAATTGCTGTGCAATATCCTTTAATGTAATGTTCTCCTGCATTCGTTCCCTTAAAATAATCATAATTTCGCGAATTAACTTGCTATTCTTTGAGTTTTCCCTGTGGCGGAGCTTTTCCGAAATTTCAAAAACTTTGCGAACGAGCCATGAACGGATATCCCCCATGATCTCAAATTTCAATACGATATCGAGACTGTGAAGCTCCATTTCCAGCATTTCGAACAAATCTTCATCCAAGGTATGTAGATAATGATCCAACTTAAATATGATATACATAGCCAAATTATATATAGTAAATCTAGAGCGAAGTGTTGATTCGGTTTGAAATAAATTTTCGATCTCATCATGAATACCTACTAAGTCATAGGCAGACATAGCTTTAAATAAAGCATCCAAGCGAATATCCAGTGTTTTGGCATCACTTAACTCTGGCGCCCGGCGGACGTCCTCATAGTTGATTAAGTCCCCCTTTCCAAAGAATATTTTACCATCCAATGCTTCTAGGGCCTGCTTATATGAAATCGGTAGCTGTGACACATCTTGAACGGGTTCTCCAAGCCCAATCGTCACCGAAAATGATAATCTGGAGATCACTTCTTCAAACATTTCATAAATACGATCATTCATCCCTTGCCCATGCATCACAACAGCAACACGTTGTCGCGATAGCCTGAAGCAATACCCCATATCGTGACCAAGGATCACGTCATTTATTTCTTGCAACAGCACTTCGAGCTTTTGCCCTGTGGCCGATTGTGTATCCCCATATTGCATCCATTCCAGATCATCCATTTCCAACACAGCTGTGCGAAGTGGTCCCGCAAGCTTATCCAAACCATAGGATACAGCAATTTTGGCTATACCATCAGGTCGTTCCCATGTAAGCTCCCCTTGAAGTAAACGAATCAGAAGATCATTTTTCGCCATTGGCTTCATATGATAATATTGCTCTTCCTCTTCCTTTCGTCTCTCCTCTGTTTTAAGATCCTGAACGATTTGCTGCAAAGACGATATCAGTTCATTATCATCCATAGGCTTTAGTACGTAACTGCACGCCTTAAGGGACAGTGCTTGTTTAACATAATGAAAATCCTGGTAACCGCTCACAAAAATAACCCGGACATCCGGTTTTTTATCAATAGCGATTCTGGCAAGCTCCAACCCTGACATATTCGGCATGTTCACATCCGTAACAAGAATATCAATGGATTGCATCTCCATTAGTTCGCAAGCCGCGAATCCATTATTTACGGCCCCTACTACTACCAGACCCAATTCAGACCATGGTATAAACTGTTTCATTCCCTCTAAATCAAGAAGTTCGTCATCCGCCAACAACACTTTGTACATGAAATCATAACCCTCCTAAAAGGCTCATCACGTTCTATAACTAAGTATAACTTCTCTAGCATCATTTGGAACCATAAGTTTCCAATCTGGACTTCAGTTCTGGAGATCACGATCATGCCGGACGCATTAAAAGAGGGAACCCGCAACTAGCGGGCTCCCTCACAATACATCTTACTGACCTTTAATCATTGCCTGATTCTCATGCCATTTTGTCGTATAGAAGTCAAGTACCTTCTGGAATCCAGCATTCATCGTATCTTCGTGTGCCTTATCGAGCAAGGCCAATGCCTCTTCGTCCGTCTTCGCATATAACGCCTGCGCTCTAGCCTTCGTCCAGATATCACTGGCGCGTTGGAACGATATACCTTCTTCACTTTCGGGCAACGGGGACAAATTAATGAATTCCGTCGCATCACCCTGCGTCTTCCACGTGATCTCATACTGCCAGTAAGTCGACCAGTTACGTTCATTTTCTGCTAATGTCGATTCAAATTTTCCCTTAGTATCATCAACAAATACCGTATTACCTACCCACATTAATGGGTCCATTTTAGTCTGATATTCTGCTAATGCATCCTTTTCCGTTTTATATTTATCTGTAAATTTCGGAGTTATTCCATCAGCCTCTATTCCATTCCAGAACTTACCTTCAACTCCCCACATTTGTAGGGTCATTCCTTCATGCCCAGTCCACCAATCTAGGAAGGCAAAGGCAGCTTCTGGATCTTTCGCATTTTTCGTAATGACAGCTGCGTTCCATCCAAGTTTATTATAGGTACCTGGATAGATCTTATTCTTATCCAGACCATCCTTGTGAATTGGCCAAACCATAAAGTAGCCTGCGTCAGGGTCATTCTTCGTCAGTTCAGAATGGCCCTGCATAGCGTAAACAGTCGGGTTAGCAGCAGCATACACTGCTAACTTTCCGTTGTTGATCTTCTCTTGAACTTGATCACGCGTTTGCGTCATCGCATCCTGTGTCATCAACTTCTCACGGAATAACTTCGCCGCGTAAACAACTGACTCTCTGAAACCTTCATCTTTGTAAATAGATACCATCTTATCGCCTTCTGGTACCGCAATATATGCCGATGAGGTAAGGTTGTCTTCTTTGAAAGCGGAGAACAACTGGTCGAGACCGTGACCTTCCTTCGCTAAGTCAGTCTCAAAAGGAACAACGTTCGGATATTTCTCCTTGACCTGTTTCAAATAAGCATACAATTCATCCGTCGTTTCCAATTTCGGTGATCCCAACTCAGTGTAAATCTTCTTATTTACAACCCAGCCAGCATTTCCGTTTGGACGGTTTGTATACCAGTTAGGGAATTGATAAATCTTACCATCCGGTGAACGTAACATGTCAAGCGCGATTGGATCCAACCACCTTTTCAAGTTTGGATACTTGTCGAGATAGTCATCAAACGGCACGAGCATACCAGCCTCACGCATGCGTTCCACATCGGCGCCTCGATCGCCCCAAATGATATCTGGCAATTCACCAGAAGCAATCATCGTATTCAGCTTCTGAACGGCATTTCCTCCGTTTGGAATTTCCGTAATGCTAACCTTCTTGTTCTCTTGAATCCAAGCCGTTACCTCGTCTTTCCCCCACTTCGGCATCGTGTACCAGTCATAGTTACCATACAACGTAATCTCGAGTGGCTCCTTACCTAATTCATACTTCTGAGGTTCCTCACCTTTTTCCTCTACCTTGTTACCTGCTTTAGCAGGTTCCTTCGGTGCTGCATTGTTTCCGCCATTACCGGAACATCCAACAATTAATGACAGGACCATCATGGTTGATAAGACACTGCCAAACAACTTTCCTTTTTTCTTCATCCCCTTGTTTTCCCCTTTCAATTCTTTTATTTATGTTTAAAGCGTGAAGCTCCAAACGATTCTTAACTAAATCTCATTGTAGCCGCACTGTGACTGCTACTCCTTCAGAGAACCGACAAGTACACCTTTTACGAAATACTTCTGTACGAAAGGGTATACACAAACAATTGGTAATGTGGCTACCATCATTGTCGCCATAGATAACGACTTACTCGTAATGGTCTTCGCCTTCTGCAGATGCGCCAAAGCTGCTGCATCCATATTAGCCGTCTGTTCAGATACGATGTTGGAAGCTAATATTTGCTTCAAGATGGTCTGAATTGGCATTAAATCCTCTTTAGAAATGTAGATACTGGCCATGAACCATTCATTCCAATGCGACACGGCTGTAAACAACCCTAATGTAGCAATGACAGGACCCGATAGCGGTAATACGATACGGAATAACGTTCCCCAATTTCCACATCCATCCATCTTTGCGGATTCTTCCAGTCCAGCAGGTAATCCCTGGAAGAAGGTACGAAATATAATCATGTTCCATACGCCAATTAGCGAAGGAATAATGAATATCCAGAATGAGTTCATCAATCCAAGATTGCGCATCAACAGGAACTCCGGAATGAGACCTCCAGTGAAATACATCGTGATGATACACAGAACCATATAGTATTTACGGCCTACCAATTCTTTCTTTGACATACCGTAAGAGAAAATAGCTGTCGCCAATATTGCAGTTACAGTACCAACAACTGTACGCAAAACAGATATGAAAAACCCATTCATTAAACGTTCATCCTTAAAAACGATTGCGTAGTTCTCCAGTGTAAAATGGCGCGGCCAAAGCGTGATCCCTCCCTTAGAGGTATCTGAACCTTGATTAAATGAGACCACAATCGCATTCAAGAACGGATAAAGCGTTGTAATTGCCAATATGCTTAGAAACGTATAGATGAATATTACCATTAAGCGATCGCCTTTACTGTCGCGCATCAGCATGTACCTCCTTTACTTGTGTCATAATTACCATAGACTGTTGCCGGATTTCTTAGCTACATAGTTAGCGATTGTGAGAAGACCTACACTAATAACAGCTTTGAACAGACCGACGGCAGTAGCATAGGAATATCGGTAATTATTTATCCCGACTCGTACGACATAAGTATCAATGACATCTGACACATCCCTAAGTGCGGGATTTGGTGCGAGAACGAGAATGTCTTCAAATCCAGCACTCAGCAGGTGCCCGATTGCCAGAATCATGAAGATTGAAACAACTGGCATAATTGATGGAAGCGTTATCAAGTATATTTGTTTAAACCGACTTGCTCCGTCTATTGAAGCTGCTTCATACGAACTAGGATCAACTCCCGCGATGGCTGCCAAATAAACAATGGAGCCAAAGCCGATTTCCTTCCAAACGCTTGTTGACACCAGAATCGTTTTGAAATATTCGGGCATCGATAGAAAGTTAATTGGTTCATCAATCAGATTCAACTTTTCCAGTAGCATATTAATGCTGCCATTGTCAGTCGCTAACATCGAGCCAACAAGTCCGCCGATAATAACCCATGACATAAAGTGAGGCAAGTATGTAACTGTCTGTACAATTCTTTTGAATCTCATTCTACGAATTTCATTAAGCATTAAAGCCAGAATGATCGGTGCAGGAAATCCAATTAAAAATTTCAGCAAACTGATAATGATTGTGTTCTTCATAACTAGCGCAAAATCTGGTGAATTAAAGAAATAAGCAAAATGCTTAAATCCTACCCATGGACTACTGGAGAAGCTGCTGCCTATTTTATAATCCTGGAACGCAATCATAATCCCATACATAGGAACATAACTGAAGAGTATAATAAGTGCAAGAGCTGGTATTACCATTAATTGTAAATCGATTTGTTTGATAAATGTTGTAAATACGTTTTCACGCCGTTTTAAAGGTGGCTTTGATTCCACCGTCTTATTTACGGAAACCTGTGCCATGCCGTGTCCCCCTCTGCTTTTCCCACTCCACTAAGTTTACGAGTAACCGTTTTCTTTTACTATCTGACAGATCAACTAAATGTGATACTAATCAACAACTCCGTTTTATTCAACATAAAAATGACCCGTAAGGAGTCACTTTTTTTCAAAGTGTACAACTTACGGGTCATCATTCTAACGCTAAAAACTTATTTTTAGTTTATTTTTCTACAGGATACATTTGTGCCCGTAGTGATTTAACCTCTTCATTCTCCAAATACTCATCATAACTCATAGAGCGATCAATAATTCCGTTCGGAGTAATCTCAATAATCCGATTCGCAATGGTCTGAATGAACTGATGGTCATGAGATGTGAATAGAATCGTACCGTCAAAATCAGTAAGTCCGTTATTGAGCGCTGTAATGGATTCCAAATCCAAGTGATTCGTAGGTTCATCGAATACAAGTACATTGGCACCGTTAAGCATCATCTTCGCTAACATACAACGAACCTTTTCTCCACCGGAGAGGACGCTTGCTTTCTTCAAAGCTTCTTCTCCAGCAAATAGCATGCGTCCCAAGAAACCACGTAGGAACGTTTCATCTTGGTCTTGGGAATACTGACGAAGCCAATCCACTAAATTCATGTCCACGCCATCGAAATAACGGGAATTGTCTATAGGGAAATAAGCTTGGGTCGTCGTAATTCCCCATGTGTATTCACCTGAATCTGCAGGTTGCTCACCCATTATGAGGTCAAATAACGTGGATTTAGGCAACGTATTTGGACCTACTAGAGCAATCTTATCGCCTTTATTAACCACGAAGCTCACATTATCAATAACAACTTCCTCATTGATTGTTTTGCTTAAGCCTTCAACTGTAAGAAGTTGTTTGCCCGCTTCACGTTCAGGTTTGAAGTGAAGGAATGGGTACTTACGGCTAGAAGGACGAATATCATCCAACGTAATTTTCTCTAGCTGTTTCTTACGTGAAGTTGCTTGTTTAGATTTCGATGCATTCGCAGAGAAACGCTGAATGAACGCTTGTAGTTCCTTCACTTTCTCTTCTTTCTTCTTGTTGGAATCCCGTGACAAGCGTAAAGCAAGTTGGCTGGATTCGTACCAGAAGTCATAGTTACCTACGTACATCTGAATTTTACCGAAATCAATATCCGCAATATGAGTACATACTTTGTTCAAGAAGTGACGGTCATGGGATACGACAATAACAGTACCTTCATAGTCCATCAAGAAATTTTCTAACCAGCCGATCGATTCAAGATCCAAATGGTTGGTAGGCTCATCGAGCAGCAAGTTATTCGGACGACCAAACAATGCTTGCGACAACAATACGCGAACCTTCTCATTACCACTAAGTTCTATCATTTTCTTATCATGAAGTTCACGAGGAATACCAAGGCCAATCAAGAGTGCTGCAGCATCGGGCTCAGCATCCCAACCATTCAATTCAGCAAATTCGCCTTCCAGTTCACCGGCACGAAGTCCGTCTTGTTCTGTGAATTCGGATTTAGCATAGAGCGTATCCTTCTCTTTCATAATCTCATACAGACGAATATGTCCCATGATAACAACCTCAAGTACATTGAATTCATCAAATTCAAAATGGTTCTGCTTGAGCACTGCCATACGTTCTCCTGGTGTCATGTGAATGTCGCCTTGATTGGCTTCAATCTCTCCAGAAAGAATCTTCAGAAATGTTGATTTACCGGCACCGTTTGCTCCAATAAGTCCGTAACAATTTCCAGGGGTGAATTTTATGTTTACATCTTCAAAAAGTGCGCGTTTTCCGTAACGGAGGGTCACGCCGCTTGTACTGATCATGAAATAATCCATTCCTTTCAAATTAAACTTCCCCCATCATACCATAAATGAAGCACCTTTTCGAAGTGTAATCATAGAATTACGGTTAATTACGGTTAATTACGGTTAATTCCCCTTTCTGGCCTCCGGATGTATCTTCTGAGTCTGTTCATAACTTAGGACTTGCACACGATTATCCGCTATCGCTAATCGCTCTCTTTCGTCCTCCACCCAATCTAACGCCTCTCTTGCGGTATCATTGCAAGCTTAACTGTACCCGTAATGCACCGGGATCATAATCTCCGCGTTAACATCTATGAATGCTTGAAGGGCATATATCAATTCATCTGCGTCTTATTAAGTTTTATATGGAACATACGACATTCGAATTAAGATTTATTCATTACTATAACAAAAGCAACTCATCCTCTAACAAGGAATGAGCTGCTTTTTTAGTGATCCGATCACTTTTTTTGCCTTGATTATACTTTAAATTGCCGCAGATAGATTTGTAAATCTTCTGCCATCTTCGCCAACGACTGTGCCGAAGAGCTCACTTGCTCCATCGCAGCCAACTGTTCTTCGGTCGCCGCAGACACATCTTGCGTCCCCTCAGCCGATTTCTCCGCCACATTCGTAATAAAGTTCACTTGCTCGACAGCGTAATCGGTACTCTTATTCATTTGCATCGAGTAAGCCGTAACCTCTTGAATTTGAGTTGTCACTTGCAGTACCGATTGCATAATTTCATTAAAAGATGCGCCCGCTTGGTTAACAACATCGATACCTATGGCTACTTCGCGTGTGCCTTGCTCCATCGATTCGATGGCTATTGTCGTTTCACTTTGAATCGCTTCAATTAGCTCGGTAATTTGCTTGGTTGACTCTCCCGATTGCTCAGACAGTTTCCGCACTTCACCGGCTACTACAGCAAATCCTCGTCCATGTTCGCCTGCTCGAGCCGCTTCGATCGCCGCATTAAGAGCGAGTAAGTTCGTTTGTCCCGCAATATCAGACATTACCTTAACAATATTATCAATTGCAGCAGATCGTTGGCCTAGCCGCTTTATCGTATCGTTAATGGAGTTTACCGTAACGTGAATAGATTGCATCTGATTCATAACCACTTGAATGGCCTGATTGCCGATATCGGCACTTTCGGATGCTGTCAAAGCAGAGTTGGCTACACTTTGCGCGTTAGTCGCAATTTGCTGTACACCCTCTGCTACCTCTCGAATTGAGTGTACGCTCTCTTCAACGTTTTTCAGTTGCTTCTCCGTTCCGTCAGCCACATCTTGAATCGCCATCGCAATATGCTCGGTCGCCTTACTCGTATGCTCTGCGTTTGCAGACAACTCCTCTGCGGACATAGCCACGTCTTGGGCCGTTCGATTCACTTGCAGAATGAAGCCGCGCAGAGTCGTAATCATCGTATTGACGGCTCCTGTCAGCTTGCCAACTTCATCATGCGTTTTCACTTGCAACGCTTCTTGGCTTAGATCGCCCTTCGATACACGTTCAGCTGCGTATGCTACCGCGACAATTGGCCGCGTAATTTGTTGTGCAATAACGATCGCAATAAAGATAACCACTAAGCTTACAAGCAGAACAATTATCGTCACATTCGTTTTAATCGAGGAAACTGCTGCTGTAATCGAGTCTTCCGGAATGTGCAAGTACAGGCTATAACCTGTCGTTGGCACAGGCGCGTATGCAACTGAATAATTTTTCCCTGCTTCATTATATACATAGGAAGTCGATTTCGCTTTGTCTCCAGCTAAGATAGTAGCTAAACCATTCGTCAACTTTGCTTCTTCGACTGTCTTGCCGATCAGCTCTTTATTCGGATGAAGCTGAATTTTGCCTTGGTTGTCCACAACAATTGGATAGCCCACGCCATTATCAATGTACAAATCTTTTAAAATGTCGGACGTAAATCCTTCAAAGTTTACGAGTCCAGTCAGAACACCCTTGACACGATCGTCAGCCTGTTTAACCGGAGCGGCCATAATAATGGAGCGTTGGCCCGTCGTCTTTGCTAGAATAACATCCGTGTACGTTACTTTTCCTTCCAGTCCATTTTTGAAAAATGGACGGCTCCCCAAGTCAATCCCTACACTTTTTTCAAATGTATCAGCTTTCACAAGCCCGTCCGCACCAATAAAGGTGTTGCCGTCGTACTTGTCTGTTGTCTTTTTTAACGACTGTATATACTTCATCTTTTGTTCGTTATCGTCCGAACGAATATCTGACGTTGTTGCCAGAAGCTGTATTTCAGACATGCGTTCCCGCAAGAACATATCCATCGTGTTGGCCTTACTCTGTACGAGAGAAACGTAGGAATCATTTTGTTTCTCAATCAATTTAGTTGAAACCGTGTAATAGACATACAGAGAAGTTGAAATTAATGGAATAAACGAAACGACCAAAAACCAAGCGATCAGCTTGTTTTTCAACTTGCCTGTAAACAGATTACGCATCAGGCCCTGAGCTTTGGAAACCGAACTTTGTCCGACATGTTCTTTCATTTATTATTCTTCCACCTTATCCATTGAAATCTCTAATTTAGGGTGTACGACATATATTGTCGGAAGTTGTCATGATGTCTCATATGCGTATGTATACTTTAGAGGAGACAACTAGGGAGGTCCGAAAATCCCCAGACTTTATCCCCGTTGTCGGTTTCATTATTTTATAGGATTAATAACCAATAGACGCGCCTTCACCACGAGGGTCAGCACCACCGAATTTCACGTTGGTCTTCGGATCGATAACGACCATACCGGATTGACCCACTTGGTCCGTATAATTATCAATCTTCTTCACGGGATGACCACGACGGATAAGCTCATCCATAACGGATTGCGGGATACGTCCTTCCATCTTCAAGTCATTAGCAGAATCTCCCCAGTTACGACCGTGTAGCCATCTTGGCGCTTCAATGGCGTCCTGCACACTGAAGCCAAAATCTACGAAGCGTGTTACAAGTGCTGCTTGCGTTTGAGGTTGTCCCTCCCCACCTTGTGTACCGTATAGCATATACGGCTTGCCGTCTTTCAACAGCATCGCAGGGTTCAGTGTATGGAACGTGCGCTTCTTGGGCTCCAAGTGGTTGATGTTGTTCTTATCCAAGGAGAAAAAGCTTCCGCGGTTCTGTAGCAGAACCCCTGTATCTTTTGCCACAACACCTGCGCCCCAGTCAAAGTAATGGCTTTGGATGACAGATACGGCGTTACCGTCTTTATCTACGATACCCAACCATACAGTATCACCTTTAGGATCAAGTGGTTCAACTGCCTTGGCAGCTTTTTTCATGTCGATGCGGTCAGCCATTTGTTTACCGTGCTCTTTAGATAACAATTGATCAACTGGAATTTTAACAAACTCCGGATCAGTCAACCATTTATCGCGGTCCGCGAATGCTTGCTTCGTCGCTTCAACCATAACATGGTAGTAGTCAGCTGTACCTTCGCCCATGCTCTTTAGATCAAAGTTATTTAAAATGTTTAAAATAGATAATGATGCCATCCCTTGGGAGTTAGGCGGCACGTTGTAAGCTTGGTATCCACGGTAATCCACCGAAATAGGGTTTACCCAATCCGCTTTGTGGTTAGCAAAGTCATTGTACGTCAAAGAACCGCCGTTAGCTTGAATATCAGCTGCGATCTTCTTCCCTATGTCGCCTTTGTAGAATGCGTCTGTACCTTTATCTGCAATGATCTTCAGCGTGTTCGCCAAGTCTTTTTGCACAAGCATTTCGCCTGCTTTGTAAGGTTCACCGTTAGGCTTCAAGAACGCCTTACGGAACGTTTCAAAACGCTGCAAGTTTTTCAAATCTTTATCCGTTGTGTCGATGGCGCTTTTCGTCCATGACTCTTGATTAGGTGTCACAGGATAACCGTTCTCAGCGTACTGAATGGCACGCTCAAGCACGTCATCCAGATCCATGGAATCATCCATTGATTTTTGGGCGTATTTGTAAGCTTCTCCCCAGCCAGACACTGTTCCTGGAACTGTGTTTGCCGCTAAGTAGCCGCGGGAAGGGATTTTATCAAAGCCCTTTTGTTTGTAGAAATCGATCGTCGTCTTCTCACCTGAGCGACCACTCGCATTTAATGCTTTTACTTCTTTTGTCTTGGCATTATAAATAAGCCAGAATGCGTCTCCACCCAAACCTGTATAGTGGGGATACACAACCGCGAGCGCTGCTTGCGCTGCGATTGCCGCGTCTACAGCGTTACCTCCATCTTCAAGAACTTCCAATGCTGCCGCAGATGCCAGATAATGCGGCGTTGTAACAATTCCGTTTGGAGCCATTGTTGTGGGGCGACCCGCCGCACCTGCAGTGGCCGATAAAGTCGAGAAGCATAACATTGTCGTCAGCAACAGGGTTGTACACTTTTTCAAATTAATTTTCATGTTTCTCCTCCTAAATAATATATATTCTTGATGGTTATGTAATGTATTAGAACCTAACCCTTAATACCTTTTACCTCCTTATAAAGGTAACAATCACCACTGTGAAAGCAAGATAAAGATGACATTGCAGAGAGAGAGCCCTTCCCTTGTTAGAAGAAAGTTTCTCTACAGGATGAGGTAAAACTCATCCACCAATGTCATCTTATTTATTCGCGTTGCGATGACAGGTAACTGGCTGGCATAACCTGCGTAAAAACAAGCGGTAGCCCCTATAGCTTTGCGACCTATTCTTTCGAAATAGTGTGCTCTTTTCTGTAATTGTATTTGTTCATGAACATTTAATCATAAAGATAGATTATATCCCATCCATCAAATTCCAGCAAGGTTCGACAAATTCCGAGTAAACATGCCAATATCAGTGTTTTTTATTTGTTTAATTCACCATATTTATATGTAGAATAATCGCTATGATCATACTAGCCATAACGGCCTTTTTTCTTGCCTTTTACCATTTAGATCATAGACCTCCCTTCAATCAATGAATTCCTACAATCGAGCATTCATGCACTTGGCTATCCCTTTAAACTCTATATTGATTTTCAGAAGCTAAAAAATCCTTATTTTTGGTTTTCTTATAAATAAGGTAAAATAACGTAGAAGAGGAGGTTGATCATAATTATGAAGATTACATTTATTGAGCCAACACCAAGCCCCAATACAATGAAGCTCCATTTGGATGAAACTATAGAGACTGGGTTACGAAAAACATATACGCTGGAAAATGAGCGCTCTGCTCCAGTATGGATACGGGAAATGCTCCATATCCCTGGTGTCAAAAGTGTGTTCCACACTACTGATTTTGCAGCCCTTGAACGTAAAGGTAACGCAGATTGGTCGATCATCTTAGGTGAAGTACAGGAACGATTAGGTCAAGATGGTATGACAACGACATGGTTAGAAGTGGATAACGAGTTAGGTGAACATTACGGTGAAGCTGAGGTGCTTGTACAATATTTCCGCAGTATTCCCATGCAAATTCGTGTAAAAGCCGCTGGTCGCGAAGAACGTATTGCTTTGTCAGAGCGATTCACTAAGGCAGTCACCGCGGTTGCTATTGCAACGATGATTAAGGAACGTAAGCTATCTGATTACGGTGTTCGTTATGGCGAATTAGAGGACATTGCACGTGAAGTGGAACAAGAACTTGAAGCTGCTTATCCCCCTGAACGTCTTGAAAAAGTCATTCAGCAAGCCATTGCACATGGCGTCAGCGACGAAGAGTTCATGGAGAAACGTACAGAGCTCAGTGATCAGGAACTTGAGGAAGCTCTTCAAAATAACGACTGGCGTATTCGCTATGCAGCGTTTGACGGAATGAGCCCTTCACCAGAACGAATTCGTTTCATTAGAACCGCACTTCACGATTCCAAAATGCAAATTCGTCGTCTTGCCATCATCTATCTTGGTGATTTGCGCACACCAGAAGCAATGGAACTGTTATACGTTGCATTGCAAGATAAGTCTGCAGCAGTACGTCGTACGGCTGGGGATACGTTATCCGATATTGGGGATGCTCATGCCACGAAAGCTATGACTGAAACCTTGAAGGACAGCAGTAAGCTTGTCCGTTGGCGGGCGGCTCGCTTTCTCTATGAAGTAGGCACGGAAGACGCACGAGCTGCTCTTGAGGAAGCCACTCAGGATTCAGAATTCGAAGTCAGTTTGCAAGCCAAAATGGCACTTGAACGTATCGAGTCAGGTGAAGAAGCCGCTGGGACCATATGGCAGCAAATGGCCAAACGCACTCGATCCTAATTCATGCAATATTTATCCATTTGATCCTAAGATGATACTTGATTATACTTAGACATTGTTCAGGTATAATCAAGTAAAGATATCCTCATCATACTAAGATGAGGTAGAGGTCGCGAACCGCGATGAGTAGACCGTGAAGAGGCGTAAGAAACCGCCGTATCATTCACGATCGAAAGGCGCCTTTCGCCGAAGTATACAGGCAGTTTCTTCTATTAGCCAAGTATGCTGGGTCTGTTTTCCGAATAGGGACAGAACTGTCATGGTTTCCTTTCATAGGACACCATGTTGGGCTATCTTTCATGGAAGTAGGGTGCGGATCATATAAATAGAAGACATTATGCTCTTATATAGGGGCATGCATTTGTTATGATATCTATTGAAAAGACCGCCGAATTCCATTCTCAGCGGTCTTTTTGCTGTTCCCCTTTCCTTCCATGACGATGCATTCAATTTATAGAGGGAGTGTGATGATTGATGAAGAACCACAAAGAGCCTGAAGCTTCACTGAAGCCAAGTCTCAAAGCACGACATATGACAATGATCGCTTTAGGTGGATCCATTGGAACGGGGCTCTTTCTCGCCAGTGGAAGTGCTATCTCCTCTTCTGGTCCTGGCGGAGCGTTACTAGCTTATGCTGCAGTTGGTTTGATGGTATATTTCCTGATGAATAGCCTTGGTGAATTGGCTACGTATCTTCCCGATTCAGGTTCATTTAGCACGTATGCTTCAAGATTTGTTAGTCCTGCCTTTGGCTTTGCTGTGGGCTGGAATTTCTGGTATAACTGGGCGATTACCATTGCCGCAGAACTGGCTGCAGCCACGGTCATCATCAAATATTGGTTCCCAGACAGCCCTTCTGCTATATGGAGCCTCTTGTTTCTACTTATCATGTTCGGAATAAATTTCTTATCCACTAAAAGCTTTGGGGAATCAGAGTATTGGTTCGCCATCATTAAAATTATTACAGTCATTATTTTTCTTGCCGTAGGCGTGCTGATGATCTTCGGAATACTTGGAGGCGAAGCCGTTGGAATGAAGAATTTCAATCTTGGAGGCTCATCATTCCACGGTGGATTCTTTGCCTTTGTTGGGGTATTTATGGCCGCAGGTTTCTCCTTTCAGGGAACAGAACTGATTGGGGTTGCTGCTGGTGAAAGTGATAATCCCCGCAAGAATGTACCACGGGCCATTCGCCAAGTATTTTGGCGCATTCTTATTTTCTATATTTTCGCTATTTTTGTTATTGGCATGCTTATTCCTTACACGGATCCTAGTCTACTCAACAGTGATCTTAATAACATTGGGGTCAGTCCATTTACACTTATATTCGAGAAGGCTGGACTTGCTTTTGCCGCAGCACTCATGAACGCCGTTATTCTAAGTTCGGTCCTTTCGGCAGGCAACTCTGGTATGTACGCAGCGACCCGTGTACTTTATTCCATGGCTAAGAACGGGCTAGCTCCCAAATTTCTAGGTAAGTTGAACCGACGTAGCATTCCCGTAAATGCTCTGCTCCTAACGAGCGCAGTAGGAATGATGGCATTCCTTGCTTCCTTCTTCGGCGACGGTATTGTCTACATCTGGCTACTGAATGCATCTGGCATGTGCGGATTTATCAATTGGTTAGCTATATCCGTCTGCCACTATCGTTTCCGCCGTGCATTTCTAGCTCAAGGGCATTCTCTTACGGAACTCCCTTTCATTGCACGTTGGTTCCCGTTTGGTCCGATCTTCGCTTTCATTCTATGCCTAATCGCTATATTTGGACAGAACCTTGGAGCTTTCTCAGGTACAACTATTGATTGGTATGGCATTGTCGTGTCCTACATCAGTATTCCACTCTTTCTGATGATCTGGTTCGGTTATCGATGGGTGAAGAAGACAAAACTCATCCCACTAGAGCAATGTGATCTAAGTACTATAGATTAAACCTCAATATAATCTTGACTATTTGCCTTCAACTGATGTAAATTTATTGAAATCATTCAATGGCTCTAATCAAGGACTTAAGCTTCAATATCGAATGGATATAGAGAGGAAACCCCCTGTGCTGAAAGGTTTCTCCTGTTCGATTGAATGCTCCCTACCTTGTAGCTGTAGCAGATATTCAATTATCTCTACCGGGAACTCCCGTTATCCAACTAAGTAATCACCTGATCTATCAGGTCGATTAAAATCAGGGTGGTACCACGAACGCATTCGTCCCTTACGAATGCGTTCTTTTTGTTGTTTAAGACATGAAAATGGAGGGATTGTATGCGACAGAGTAACTTATTTGCTCCAACATTGCGCGAAGTACCGTCTGAGGCAGAGGTCATCAGTCACCAACTCATGCTTAGAGCAGGTTATATCCGACAGTTAGCCGCTGGTATCTATACGTATTTACCATTAGGATGGCGTGTTCTTCGTAAAGTAGAACAGATTGTCCGTGAGGAAATGGACCATGTGGGTGCACAAGAATTACGGATGCCTGCTCTCCAACCAGCCGAACTATGGAAGGAATCAGGAAGGTATGCGGAATATGGACCGGAACTTATCCGTTTACATGACCGACATGGTCGAGAATTCACCCTCGGTCCCACTCATGAAGAGGTCATAACATGCTTAGTACGCAATGAGATAAGCTCTTACCGCAAATTACCGGTCACTTTGTACCAGATTCAGACAAAGTTCCGCGATGAGCGACGCCCACGTTTCGGGTTGTTGCGTGGAAGAGAATTTATCATGAAGGATGCCTATTCCTTTAACGCTGATTCGGCAAGCCTGGACCAATCTTATTGGAGTATGCATGAGGCTTACACCAATATATTTAATCGTTGTGGATTAAATTATAGAGCCGTGGAAGCTGATGCAGGTGTCATGGGTGGTGAGGGTGATACGCATGAATTCATGGCACTTGCCAATATTGGAGAAGATACGATTGCGACTTGTACGTGTTGTAGTTATGCTGCAAATTTAGAAAAGGCTGAATCAGGTCGCCGAAACACATCATCTACAGACAGCGCAGTAAATGAACTAGAGAAATTTCACACGCCCAACACTCGTACCATCGATCAACTGATGCTTTCTTTACAGATTGAAGCACATCACATATTTAAAACCTTAATTTATCTCGTAGATGGCAATGCAGTAGCTGTATTGATCAGAGGAGATCATGAAGTAAACGAGGTCAAGTTGAAACATTATCTTCATGCTCAACAGGTTGAATTAGCTGATTCAGCCACTGCTGAACAAGTAACGGGTGCCCCTACTGGATTCGCTGGTCCAATAGGATTAGCAATCCCCATTCTAGTCGATCATGTCGTGGTTGATATGCCACATGGGATTACAGGTGCCAATGAACAAGACTTTCATTTCCGCTATGTTCGTCCAGGCTCCGATTTCCCACTTGAGCACATAGGTGATTTCCGTAATGTCGCTGAAGGTGATCCTTGTCCACGTTGCAACGAAGGCGTATTAGACTTTCATCGTGGTATCGAAGTAGGCCACGTATTCAAGCTTGGAACTAAATATAGTGAGAAGCTTGGTGCCGTGTACTTAGATCCTACAGGTAAAGAGCAAGTAATGGTTATGGGATGTTACGGGATCGGTGTGTCTCGTATATTATCGGCCCTCGTGGAACAGAATCATGATGAGCACGGGTTGATATGGCCATTGTCCATTGCCCCATTTCATGTTCACGTCATCCCGGTCTCCGTGAAAGACACACAGCAAATGGAGATCGCCGAAAAAATCTATCACGACCTATTGAATAAAGGCGTCGATGTCCTATTCGATGATCGAGATGAACGCCCTGGTGTCAAATTCAAGGACTCCGATTTAATGGGGATTCCCATTCGAATTGTGATTGGCAAACATGCCACTGAAGGTAACATCGAATTTAAAGAACGCATAAATACTGAATCAATCATTATGAAGATCGAAGATTCTTTAATACGAACCTTAGAGATACTCAATATTAATTAAATGTTAAATAAGGATCAGCCCTTCACTCGAAATAGTGTTGGCTGATCCTTACTTTTTGTCTATTTGTTACCGTATCATTAATCCCATATCATGCGCTGCTTCAACGAGATAAGGCGCATACTCATAAAGTGTCTCAATAGAAAGTCGATTAACTGGACCTGATACCGATAATGCAGCAGTCACCACGCCATCACGATTCGCAATAGGGACTGATATAGCTGCTGCTCCTGGCTCCCGCTCCTCAAAACTCATAGCATATCCACTTTCCCTAATTTCATGTAACTGTTCCATGTAGCTTACACGATCAATCAAGGAAGGCCATTCCGAATCATTTAACAGCGTCTGTTGCTCTTCATTTGATGCAAATGCTACAAGGACTTTACTTGATGCACCTACATACAATGGGAGTCTTGCGCCAACCTGAGCTACGCGTCTAATGGCTTGATTACTCTGCACCGCCTGAATACGAATTCTTTCTTTCCCTTCCCGTAAGTAAAGACTAACAGTTTCTCCTAAATGGTCTCGTACTTTTTCCATTGCTGGTAGCAATAATATGGCGGGGTCATCGCTTCGTGACAAATGCGTGGATAGCTCCCATACCTTCATTCCAAGACGATACTTTTCTGTTGCAGCATCCCGAATAACAAAACCTCTCTCTTCAAGCGTCGACAGTAGACGATGCACCGTGCTTTTATGAAGCCCAATCTGCACTGCTATTTCTGTCAATCCGAGATCAACGTTTCTTGTGAAACACAGTAATATATCAAGTGCCCGTTCTACGGAACGGACCGTCAATTTGCGATCTTCCAAGATGAATCGCCCCTCTTTGTTGTTTCATCACGTGAAACATGGTTACATAATTATATGAAATAACCTGAGTAAAGTCTACATATTACAATTAGCTAACAATTGTCCCCATTACATTGACTTTAATTAATATGGGGCATACGATTAATAAGACCTATAAGGAGGGGCTTATTTATGAACATATTAACTAGGACTAATGCCCCAGAATCTCGCACCATTCAAGAATTACCTGAAATGACTTCACTTCGATTCATTCGTGTTAAACATATAATCGTTGCACTAATTCTATCGATTATCTTTTTCCTATTGTTTTGTTTCGTTGCTCTACATGCTTACATTGCCTGGGTATTATCCAACCCCACCGTTGCACCTATCTATTCTAATCCCTTAGCAGCCAAATCTATGGCATATGAGAATGTTACTTTCCCCGCACTCGATGATAGCCGTATGATGCATGGTTGGTATATTCCTGCTGAAGGATCAAAAAGAACGATTGTGTTCAGCCATGGCTATGGCGCTAATCGTGAAGAGTCATGGGTTCCTATGTATGATCTTGCTCATTATGCACACAGCCTTAATTATAATGTGCTTATGTTCGACTATGGATTTGCAGCTGAGTACAATAAAGATGTCGCAACGGGTGGCAAAATTGAAACACAGCAATTACTAGGGGCTATTAAACTTGCTAAAGAACGTGATGCAGGACAGATTATCGTATGGGGCTTCTCCATGGGAGCAGGTACGGCACTTCAGGCGGGTCTGCAAACAGCAGATGTAGATGCTATGATTCTTGATAGTACATTTCTACTAGAACCAGATACGTTATATCACAACATTAAGAACCAGATCGCTCTGCCTCGCCATCCTTCTTTGGAAATATTAGAGTTACTATTTCCGGTGCTAAATGGAACAAGCCTCAATCAAATTCCATACCAACAAGTAAAAACCGAGGATTATCCTTTTCCCATCTTCTTCATACATGGAACTCAAGATGAGAAGGCGCCCTTTGGCATTGCTGAAAAGTTAGCTTCCAACCAAAGTAATCCGCTCTCATCCTCCTGGATTGTTGATGACAGTCATCATGAACTCATCTTCCGTGAGCATTCTCGTGATTACTTGCGGCGTGTTTCTTCATTCCTTGGAAAAGTTAAGACAACCCTTAACACCTCCATTCAAGAGGAATAATTAAAGACTGGTGGAACGTCGGAACCATCTCATTATTTTATTCACCAAGAAGAAACGGCTACATCGTCCCTTAAGGGCGGGTATCCGTCTCTCTCGGAAATATAAGAAGTAGAGAATCAAGATAGATTGAACTAAAGACGATACCCCATATTCATAAATTTCTTTAGAAATGATTGAATATGGGGAGCGCAAACTTTAGTTCATTCTATCAAGTGAAACTTATACTTTCTTATTTATAAAAAAAGAGGCCCTGTCAGAATTCGACAGAGCCTCTTTCATTTTGAAATCCGTTAACTAGTCTTTAACTAGAGATAAAAACTCCGCACGACTAGCGGAATCTTCACGAAAAATCCCTCTTACAGCAGAAGTAACCGTTTTGCTTCCAGGTTTCTTCACACCACGAGAACACATACATAAATGCTCCCCTTCTACGACAACCATTACGCCGTTTGGTTGCAATACCTCATTAAGAATATCCGCAATTTGAGATGTTATACGTTCCTGCACCTGCAGGCGACGAGTAATCGCCTCAACTAATCGTGCAAACTTACTGAGTCCAGCAATTTTACCACTAGGGATATATCCAATATGAATTTTACCAAAGAAAGGTGCCATGTGGTGCTCACATTGACTGTAATACACAATATCCTTCACAATGACAAGTTCCTCATGATTTTCATCAAAAGTCACACCTAGCACATCTCGAGGATCTACTTCATAACCCGCAAAGATTTCTTCATACATGCGAGTGACACGTGCTGGCGTCTCAAGCAGTCCCTCACGCTTAGTGTCCTCACCAATTAGGTTTAAAATTTGCTCAATGTGATATTCTATCTTCTCACGGTTGTTACCTACTTCGGTGTTTACATAATCTTTAACTCCAGACACAGTACATCCTCCTCTCACGGCCATACTCCCCGGATAGAAAGATTACTTACCTTTTACGGCTTTGGCCTCTCTTCGGAACAGCAGGCTGATTCTTCATCATTTGCTGCGCTTTTTGCATCTGTTTACCATTCAGATTATACCCCATCTGTTTGGCCATCTTTTGTAGCATTTCTGGATTATTCTGCATTTTCTCCATCTGTCTGCGTAAATAGTATACGCCAATGAAAAATCCCCCAGCTAATCCTACAATTAACGTGATAATAGGAAGTGCAATATTCATTTCGGCCACCTCGATAATTCACAAGAATTTGTCTTACTTGCTTGCATACGAACATATCATAGCATGTCCTAAAGAGGCTAGCAAATATAATTCTAGGCAAGTAGTTTGTCGATAAAAACGGTGGTTTCTACAGCTAGATCTATTTCTTCAATCTCCAGATGATCCCCGTTACTATTTCGTATAATACGTATAACAGGTCGTCCCGGCAGTCCTCTGTGCTGACGTACGACAACACCGGTCTCTTTAGTTGATAACCTCACTCCTGCTCCATTCGGATAGATAGAAACCATCTTCGTAAACTGGATCAATACTTCCCGGTCTAATTGTATCTCCGACATAGCCATCAATTCCTCGCAAGCCTCATGTGGAAGAAGTGCAGTATCTCCATCCAAATGACTGATTAAATGATCATAGATATTGGCAACCGCAACGATCTTGGCATAAATATGAATTTCATCATTTACCAATCCTCGTGGCAAACCGAATCCATCCACCCTTTCATGATGCTGCAAAGCAACGTGTGCGATTAGGAGGTTGAATTCTCGCTTATTCTTGAGTTTCTCATATCCTCGCCATGTATGATGATTTCGCACACCAGGAGCAATTTCCTCATCCTTTAATATATTGTTCTTACCAATGTCATGCAATAGGGCACCTATTGCCAACTCTTTGGCCTGAATATAGTTCAATCCCATATTAATACCCATAACTGTAGATAGTAGACAGACATTCATGGCATGAATGTACTGTGCATTGTCTACAGTACGAATATCGGTTAATTGAACCAGTAATTCTTTGTTATTCAAGACATCGGATAAGAGTGTGTCGACGGTTGTGCCAATCAAATGTGCATTCCATTCCTTGCCTGATCGCACAGCCTCAAATGTATCGCTTATCCCATGAATGAGACTCTGTTTTGTTGCTTCGGTTAACATATCACCGGTCTCTACATCATCAAATAGAGTATCCTGAATATACAACATCGTAACACCAATTCGATTGAGCGTATTGACCATATATACGGTTAGCTGAATCCCAGCCCCCAACAGTACCGTTCCATTTCCTGAATATACGGACTTGCCGAGAAACTGTCCCGCTTCTACATCTGCAATATTTACATATCTCATAAATGTTCCCCCACGTGGCCTGATTACTTAATTATCCCGAATTCTTCATCTTTCAGGTAACGACCCCTCTAAAGACAACAATTGACTCCTGATTTCGTGACCGTAGACAAAGCCCGCGAGCGAACCGTCTGCGCCTATAATACGGTGGCACGGTACGATAATCGGAACTGGATTTTTATTAGTAGCTCCTCCAACGGCTTTTACCGCTTTAGGGCGCTCAATTGCCTCCGCTAATTGTCCATAAGAACAAGTCTCCCCATAAGGAATATCGGCAAGTGTGGTCCATACTTGTAGTTGGAATAAAGCACCTCTCATATCAAGCGGAAGAACGAATTGTTTCAGCTCACCCGCAAAGTATTGCTCTAACTGAGTTTGGACCTCTGATAGGCGTTCTCCGTCATGTATAAATTCAGCATCTGGGGCCCAGTTTCGTGACCATTGTTGTATTACTGCTTCCTTTGTAGTAAAAGAACCCATCTCGATTAAACAGATCCCCTTAACCGATGTACAAACCGTTAATATCCCAATGGGCGTAGTTATTTCATCGTAATAAATGATCTCTTGAGAATGCTCTTCTTCCACGCTGGGCGTCGGTTCTATCTTTTCTTTCGCTTTCATTAACATGTCCTGAACTTTCACATCTTCTTCTACAACCAATCCTTTATTCAAGCTATTCAAAGCTTCCTCACCTCCAATACGTCCTAGTGCCCATGCAGCCGTTCCCCTCATTTCATATCGAGGGTCCTTTAACAGCACTTCTTCGAGTCTTGGTACGGCGGAACGATCTTTAAAATTACCCAATGCAATAATAGCATTGCGCTGCATAGGCTTCTTCCCTCTCCAAGCCGCCGCACTCTCTCCAAATGTCTCCTTGAATTCTCGGTTACTAAGATCAAGAATAGGTAGCAAAAGCGGCTTAGCAATCTCATAATCAGGGAGTAACTCCTTGTTATGATCCCAACTTTTCCCACGATTCTTAGGACAAACGATCTGGCAGGTGTCGCAGCCATAAAGACGATTCCCGATCTTAAGCATCTGTTCTTCTTCTAATAAGCCTTTGGTTTGCGTCAAGAATGATACACATCGCTGTGCATTGAGCTGTCCCGGACCCACAAGAGCACCCGTAGGACAAGCATCAATACATTTGGTACATTCACCGCAATCTTCGGTTACCGGAGTATCTGGTGGAAAGGGAATGTTCGTAACCATATCTCCTAGATAGATCCAAGAACCCCACTTAGGTGAAATAATCATACAATTCTTAGCACTGAATCCTATACCGGCTCGTTCTGCCACAGCTCTGTCGACCAGTGCTCCGGTATCAACCATACTTTCTATCACCGCTTCGGAAACACGTTCCCGAATGAAATCCTCTAGCTTCTGCATAGCTTCTCTTAACACATAGTGATAATCCCTCCCCCATGCTGAGCGGGCTAATATCCCTCTGTAAGCTCCGGGTTCTGATTTCGGTGGGTTTACCATTTTGGATGGATAAGCCACTGCAATAGCAATCAACGATGCGGGTTGTGATGAAGGTAAAGCGGGTGTCACCCTTTTATCTAGATCAGGCTCTTCAAACCCCGATTCATACCCATTATCGCGGTGTTCCTGCAAAATGGACTTCAACGAAACAAAAGGATCTGCGGTAGCAAAACCAATCTCATCAATACCTAAACTAGGTGCAGCTAATTGGATATCTCTTTTCAGTTGCTCCCATACGGATGGCGAGGGAGCATAAGGTGACTTTACAGGTTCTAACGTCATCTCCACATCGTCTCCTTATGTTTTATTTCAGAACTAAAGTCCTCTGATTTTATTGAATGGCCAAAATATAAATTCTGCCCTACCAACAATCAAATCTGATGTTACTGTACCAAAATAACGACTGTCCTTGCTTTCTCCTAGATGACGGTTATCACCCATGACAAAATATTGATCCTCACCTAGCTTGATCCCAGCGAAATCCTCATCTTGAATGTCCACATCAATATAATCTTCCTGTTGTAATTGACCATTAATATATAATTTGTGTTCTTTGACTTCAACCACATCTCCTGAAACGCCAATCACACGTTTAACAAGAAAGTCCTTTTTAGTATTATCTTGACTCGGATCATGTAATACGACCACTTCACCCTTTTTAGGTGCTGAGAAATCATAAATTATTTTGTTTACAAAAAGCCGTTCCCGCTCCACTAACGTGGGTTGCATCGATTGTCCTTTAACCATAGACAAATTAAAAACAAATACATTTAGCAACATCATGACAACAAAAACGACAACAATTGTTTTAATCCAATCCCACAATTCTGCTTTCCATCCGGGTTTATGTTCTCCTTGATTCATAATACACCTCTTTTTTATACTCATTTGCTCAAACTATCCTATTAAATAGAAAAGCATATCTGCTCCGTTTTTGCAACGGTTGCAAGATATGCTCGATATTTGTAAAAATTAGGTGTATCGTCTATTTATATACTAACTATACTAAATCTACTTGTGTGCAACAATACTAAGTTTCTGGAAAGCCTCCATAATTTTGTTAGCTCCATAGCCCATTGCCTCAAATAATGGCATTGCTGCAAGATTTTGATCATCACCAGCAATCAAAATACGACTCACTTTTCGTTGTTGAAACCGCTGCTCCATCGCTGTAACAAGGGCTTTACCAATCCCTTTTCGCCGATAGTCTGGGTGAATAGCAATTCTAAAATAGCAACCATGGTTGTTCTCAATCGTACCGATCAAGGCCCCCACAAGCTCTCCATCTTCTTCTGCTACCATGATCAGGTCAGAATCCCACGAAAGCTGCCTAGAGAATGGTTGAATCGTATTCTCAAAACACTCTTCCGACAATGCAACCTGAAGAAGTTCAGTTACTGGATTACAGTCACTTAACTGAAAGGAACGAACATGCATAATTAAATCTCCCTTTTCGTTAGCTTTATCCGGCTTGTACAAAAGTTAACATAAAAGACTAACTCTACAAACATACCGAGATATAATAATTACGACAAATAACCTGAAAATCCTTCTTGCTAGTCCATTAAACCACAGTTTCCTCGAGAAAACACGCGTTTTCTTGTGAAAGCGCTTTATATCTAACTTTATTACTATAATATAGAAGATGAACTATCTATTTGTCATATTTCTCTTAACAATAGGTTATCATAAATAATGTTTTGTAAACGAATATTTAACAAACCGACTTTACAAACATAAATGTTGATTTAATATGTTAAATACGGTTTAATAATATATGTAAGCAAGATGGAATGAGCTAAACTAGGTTTATGTTTAGTGCAATCCATCCATCTACATATGTTGATAAAGGATGCTTCGTCAGGCCCTTTATTCATTCATAGATTATCAATCTAATACAATTCGCAGGAGGTAATTTACCATGGCATTTCAACTACCAGCACTACCTTATTCAAACGATGCACTTGAACCACACATCGATGCATTAACAATGGAAATTCACCACGATCGTCACCATAACACTTATGTAACAAACTTAAATGCAGCACTTGAGAAAGCACCTGAGTTGCAAAACAAGAGCATCGAAGAATTGCTAACAGGTCTTGGAAGCATACCTGAAGAAATTCGTACTGCTGTTCGTAATAATGGTGGTGGACACGCAAACCACAGCCTGTTCTGGGAAATCATTGGTCCAAACGCTGGAGGAAACCCTACTGGCGAATTAGCAGAAGCTATTGATAGTGAGCTTGGTGGTCTTGATAAATTCAAAGAAGACTTTGCTAAAGCAGCTACTACTCGTTTCGGAAGCGGCTGGGCATGGCTTGTTGTTGGTAAAGACGGTAAGCTAGCTGTAACAAGCACTCCGAACCAAGACAATCCACTTAGCGAAGGCTTGACTCCGATCCTTGGACTTGACGTATGGGAGCATGCTTACTACTTGAAATTCCAAAACAAACGTCCTGATTATATTTCTGCTTTCTGGAATGTCGTTAACTGGGATGCAGTTGCTACACGTTACGTAGCAGCCAAGTAGAAACGACTATGCCGTTCTTTTTCAAAGACGGCACCCGTTTCAGCGGAAATATAAGAAATAGATTATCAAGTGAAACTTGTACTTTCTTATATTTTAAATAATTAAACAAACTTATACTTAAATATAAGCAAAAAAAATGATCCACCCACTTAGGGTCGGATCATTTTTTTAAATCTATAGACCTAGACATGAAGCTTAATTATAATTTCATTCTCTTCTCTTCAAAATTAGCATTAATAATTTTCAAGAATGCATTTGGGAATGCATAAGATGTCATATCTTCTTCACGAATCCAACGATAATCAGTGATGGTATCCCCTATGTCAGTCACATCTATCTTATAAGGTTCACTATTCTCCGCTACAAGTATCTGATCCTCTTCCTTGCAACGATATACCTGAAGATTCCAACGAATATGACTGAAGATGTGTTCAATATCCATGAAATGCTCCAAAGGTTTTGCTGGAATTCTTTCAGCAACCATTTCCTCAGCTAGGAGGTCTTGTGCCCGTTGATCGGCCATTCTTCCTCCGCGACTTATAGGTGATATCATATGTGGTAGTTCCCACATCCGGGCAAGTAGGCCACTCTCTGGACGTTGCCTAATCAATATTTGTCCAGCATGCGCTCCCTGTCCCTCGATCAATGCAACAAACCGTTGTTCTGGGCGCGGTGGCTTACTCTTCGATTTAATAGGAAGTTGACTCTCCTTACCTTCTATCCTTGCCTCGCAGTGCTCCATGACGGGGCATGTTAAGCAACAAGGAGACTTGGGCGTACATACCAAAGCTCCAAGCTCCATAAGTGCCTGATTAAAGTGAGATGCCTGACCTTCAGGAATTAACTCCACCACTAATCTTTCCATCAACGCGCGAGTGCTGCCTTTCATGATATCCTCTTCGATTAAAAAGAATCTGGATAATACCCTCATCACATTGCCATCTACGGCTGGTTCTGGTTGATTAAATGCAATACTGAGAATCGCTCCTGCTGTATATGGGCCCACACCCTTAAGCGCAAACACGCTTTCTTTGTCATTTGGTACCTGACCTCCGTGTAAGTCTTGAACCTGTTGGGCAGCATATTGTAAATTGCGTGCACGAGAGTAATATCCAAGTCCCTCCCAACTTTTCAACACATCTTGCTCATGAGCATTTGCCAAATCGGCAATTGTAGGAAATTTCTCTATAAATCGATTGAAGTATGGAATGACCGTATCTACTCGTGTTTGTTGAAGCATGATTTCAGATATCCAAATATAATAAGGGTTACGATGGCGACGCCAAGGCAAATCCCGTCGGTTCTCAAGATACCATCTCAATAGATTCTCACTGAAATAGTGTTGTTGTTCAACATTAGACATGTGCTTCTCCTTATCTATCCTGTATTCCATGGGCAGAAGCGTAAGCTTAATTCACTCTCTCAATGACTGCAAAAGCAGAAGCAAGCTCTCTCTGATGCGTAATACTCAAATGAATAGCATACTCCGCTGATTGTCCCGGAAGGTTCAACTTCTCCCATGCTTGTTCACTTAATTCTACCTTTGGTTTCCCCAAGTCATCCGGAAGTATTTCTATGTCTCCAAAACCAATCATAGCACCGATTCCACAACCAAATGCTTTGACTATGGCCTCCTTGGCAGCAAATCTGCCTGCTGTAAATTCCGTAGTCTTCGGCCCTCGACTTCGAGCTAATTCATACTCCTTAGTTGTCAGTACCCGTTGCATGAACGGCTGACCATTTCTACCACTGAGTATCTGCTCAACACGATTAATCTCAAGTATATCGTGACCGATTCCATAAATCATGGTTTCACACACCTTCCGTCAAAAGCTCCATTCCTTATTGTAGCAGGCGATTGCATATGTTGCGACCTTTCCAAGGATAACGCTTATTACCATTTGCATTAACCGATATTCATCAATACATGAAATGTACTAAAATAATAAATGGAGTGCCACATCTGTTACCAGTGTGCACTCCATTTTGAATATCTATTTTACTTAAACAACACACTTAGATCCCAGGTATAGAATTACGTTTGTGAGCCGTTCTTTTGTAGAACCCTTCAAGACGCTCCTGCGAAGTAGGATTAATTTCTTTACCCTCTAAATAGTCGCTATTCTCGTCATATGTAAGACCAAGTTCGTCTTCATCTGTCTGGCCTTCCCATAGACCTGCTGTAGGTGCCTTATCCAGAATGGATTGTGGTACACCTAAATATGCCCCAAGCTGACGTACTTGACGCTTATTTAGCGAACTAAGTGGTGTAATATCGACCGCACCATCTCCCCATTTGGTATAAAATCCAGTAATAGCTTCCGATGCGTGATCAGTCCCTACTACAATCAGATTCAACTCAAAAGATAATGCATACTGCATAACCATACGTGTTCTTGCTTTAACATTCCCTTTACCTTTATGAGTGATATGACGATGGATACCCAAACCTTTGAGACCCTGTTCTACTTCCAATGCGACTTCGGTCACTGCATCTTCAATATTTGTCTCCACCGTATGTTTAAGATCGAACGCCTTTGCTGTCGCATAGCTGTGATCGATATCTTCCTGTGTTCCATAAGGTTGAAATACGCCAAGCGTCATGTAATCTTGACCTGTTTCTTTAGATAATTCATCTGTAGCTAATTTACACAAACCAGAAGCAACAGCGCTATCAAGCCCACCACTAATCGCAATTAGAAGTCCTGTAGAACCCGCTTTCTTCACATAATTCTTAAGGAAGGCTACTCTCTCCTTCACTTCCAATTCCACATTAATTACAGGTTTAACCCCTAATTCAGCAATGATCTGTTCTTGTAAACTCATTCCTGAGCGCACCCCTTTTCTAAAAATATGTAATCTGTGAATTCATGTTCATTCTTAAAGACCGTACACAAAACCCCGGAGCTGTCGGATTGCCACAACTTCGGGGTTTATTGTGCAGTGAATGCTTAAGTATTACTTACACAAACGGTCAAAAGCTTCCGTTAGTTCTGCAGCAATCTCTTGTGCTGATCTATCTTCAATGGAGTGACGTTCGATGAAATGTACAAGCTCTCCATCTTTCATCAATGCAATGGAAGGTGATGAAGGTGCATAAGGAGCGAAATACTCTCGTGCCTTAGCTGTTGCTTCTTTATCTTGCCCAGCAAATACAGTGAATAATTGATCAGGTACAACAGCATGTTCCAAAGCCATAGCAACGCCAGGACGGCACTGTCCAGCAGCACAACCACATACTGAATTAATGACGATCAAAGCGGTACCCTTAGCATTGGCAACGTGCGCCTCAACCTCTTCAGGTGTTGTAAGTTCCTGAATTCCTAAACCTGTTAATTCATCCCTCATGGGTTGAATCATATCTCGCATATATCGATCAAAAGACATAGACATTCTCAATCACTCCTCCAGTAAGCATAATAACAACAACTTCATTGATTATACCTATTCTGAATGTTTGAAAGCAAACAACTGAGCAAGATAGACAGCCCCCTTCGCCTTTATATCCATGGCAATTGAATCATAAATCACTATTAATTTAATGAAATGATGTTACTATGAGGGAATTTCACTACAAATGATGTACCAACACCCTCTTCAGAGTGAACCGTAATTTTACCTTTATGATGCTCAACTATACTAAGACACAATACCAATCCAAGCCCTGTTCCTTGATCTTTCGTTGTGAAGAAAGGGACAAATAATTCATCTAGCTTACTCTTCGAAATACCTGCGCCTGTATCTGATACAATCAGCTCCACACCATTAACATCCACCTTCGTTTGTATGGTCAGTTGCCCCTTTACATGCATAGCTTCCATTCCGTTACGCGCTAAATTGAGAATTAATTGTTTAATCTCTTTTGAGTTCAGACGAAGTTCAGGGACATTCTCATCAAGTTCTAACTCGATACTCTGGCCTCGTAAATTAGCATCTGCCCATAAAAGTGGACTCAGATCATAAATGATTTTATGTAGGTGACAATCTGCTTTATCAGCTACTCGATTCTGTGCAAGCGACAAAAAGTCATTAATAATTCCATTCGCACGATCTAACTCTTCCATAACAATCCGATAATAATGATCTAATGAGCTTGGGCTCTTCTCGTGCATGAGTTGCAAAAAACCACGAACAACCGCCATAGGATTACGAATTTCGTGTGTTATACTTGCCGCCATCTGGCCTACCAAGCTAAGCCTCTCCATATTTCCTAGCTCACTGCGAAGCCTCTCAATTTCTGTAATGTCTTGAATGACCAATACAGCTCCAAGTATTTCACCCGTATAAGAGTTCGTAAGCGGTGAAGTATTCGTATAGTATATTCTAGACTCACTTTGTGTCAATTCATGATCCATGATTATTCCTTGAAGTGCTTGAGAAACTCGAAGTTCAATATGCTCCTTCTCTATCATGCCCTCAGTAAACAACGTAACGGGCCGCCCTAGAACCTCTGCTTTGGTCAGATTAGGATTCTTCTTCTTAAACAGGTTCATCATCATTTCATTAATGCTAGTCACTCTGCTATTCCGATCTAACGAAACCATACAATGGGGTGCCACGTCCATTAGCTGCTGTAATTTATCCTCTTCACGCAAATATTTCTCTGACATCCCCATAATCTGTTCCTTAAGCAGTAGCCTCTCCAAGGAAAATTCGATCAAATATATAACCATAGCTCCCCAAAGCAGACTAATTATTAGGTATAAGGTAATCATAAGTATGGAGCTCAGGGTATACAAATCTGGTTTATCCCATTTCATTAACGGTGAAAAATCCAACAACATCACTGGTAATAAACTTAGAACAATTCGACGGGTTTTTCCTTTTAGAGAAGCTTTTAAGAAGACGGAAGAGCTCCAAAATAATATCGGGTACATCAATATCCCCGTATGAAGAATTAAACCATATGCAGAATAATTTTCTGTAAATATGAAATAAAAAGTAATATATAAAATAGCCAGTGGCACTCCTGATTTATATCCTCCATACAAAATGGCGACAAACAGCGAGACAATGCCCATATTAAGAGGTATCGCCCCTCCGTACAGTTCAGATGAAAACATTGAACATAACATCAGACTAACCGCACTAGATATGACGATAATCATGGTAAACCCAGTAGCATCTAAATTTCTTGACTTCCCCTTGCAATGTATGTATTTATCAAGAATGAGAGGAAAGAGAACAGCAAATGAGCCAGATATCAATACCTGCAACAAGACATTTTTAAGGACATTATAAATAACCATTCCTCCTTCCCCATCAATTACTATTAATAATGATATAACCCTATTAAATAACAGTCCTCAAAATATTACAATATATTCTATATTATACCTCTTACTAGAGTTGTTGTAACCTATATCTATTTGTTATGATCTTTATAGAAGAGAATGTTTAACTAACATAAGGGTTAACTGCTAAAAAGGAGATTAATGAATGAAATACGATGTTATTGTTGTAGGCGGAGGTCCGTCAGGACTCATGGCCTGTGTAGCCGCTGGAAGTAAAGGTGCTTCCGTTCTACTGCTTGATAAAGGTAATAAATTGGGGCGCAAACTAGGAATATCCGGAGGTGGACGTTGTAACGTAACGAATGCCAAAGAGACAGAAGATTTGATTGCCCATATTCCTGGGAATGGCCGCTTTCTCTATAGTGCATTTGGACACTTTAATAACCGTGATATTATGGCTTTTTTCGAAGGTCTAGGAATTGCTTTAAAAGAAGAAGATCATGGAAGAATGTTTCCTGTAACGGATAAAGCTTCTAGCGTAGTCAACACATTACTAAGCAAAGTACAAGAATTGGGCGTTAAGATAATTACTCATAGTCCGATCGCTGAAGTTCTTTACGAGAATGGACAGACCGTTGGCGTAAGGCTTATCTCAGGGGAGACAATTAAGTCTTCTAGCGTAATCGTTGCTACGGGAGGTAAATCTGTACCGCAGACTGGATCTACAGGAGACGGATATGCTTGGGCAGAAGCCGCTGGGCATACCATTACAGAATTATATCCTACCGAGGTTCCTATCGTTTCCCAAGAAAAATGGATCCAAGATCGTGAATTTCAGGGACTCTCACTTCGTGATGTGGTGCTATCTGTATGGAACCCCAAAGGGAAAACTGTCATTCATCATCGAGGTGACTTTATCTTTACGCATTTCGGTATATCAGGCCCAATTGCGCTTCGTTGTAGCCAATTCATTCGCCAAGTTAAAATGAAATTCAACGTGCAGAAAGTTGAGATGTCTGTTGATCTCTTTCCAGACTACTCTCTAACAGAACTCGACGCCTTCCTCAAAGAACGTTTAGAATCCGAGCCTAAGAAGGCTATCAAGAACGTATTGAAAGGTACGCTGTCTGAGCGGATGATTCCGCTTCTCTTATCTAAAGCTGACCTAGATGGAGATACAACTTACGCTCATTTGCAAAAAACGCAATGGCTAGCTTTCTTAGCCATACTAAAAAAATTCAGCTTCCATGTCACAGGAACGAAATCACTCGACGATGCTTTTGTTACAGGCGGGGGTGTTCATCTGAAAGAAATAAATCCTTCAACGATGGAATCTAAATTGATGCCGGGGTTATTCTTTTGCGGAGAGATTCTAGATATTCATGGTTACACAGGGGGATATAACATCACTGCAGCATTCTCTACTGGTTATACCGCAGGCATGCACGCCGCAGAATACTATTCTTAAGGTAATATGTAGCAACCACGTCCCCCAGTGAAAGTAGCTTCGGAGATGGAAATATCTCGAATAAAAGTTTGTGATTATCCTACACAACTGTTTAACAAGCAAAGCATATCGTGTTGAACGTCATAAAATAGCGGTAGTATAATACCATTATGGTATACTACCGCTATTTATTTATGGTTTAGATAAGATCAGGAATACCAATATGTAGCTAGTTAGACCAAACAAAATGATCACAAGTGGAAAAATGAGCAGCCAACCCCAATATAGACCAAACCCGGAAAGTGATACCACGATCGACATGACCACAGCAAAAGGTAGTAGCATGGTCCGAATCGCAACCAAACGCGCTTGCGAAGTTATTTCAGGTGACCATGGAAGTAGTGTAATCCAATCGTCATTGAGAAAACTTATCCAATATCGATAATGCCAATAGGTAAACAAAGTATAGACGGCCAACAACAGCAGACATTTGATAATAAAGTGTGGCCCTATCATAACTAATAGACATGCACCTGTGAATTGTAAATAGAGCATACGATGCTGTGGGTTGCGGAATAATGCCTTTACTGCAGCACCCGCCAAACGTCTTGCCGCTGAACGGGAGCGAAACAAATAAGGGGAATTTCTGAAAATCCATGTTTTAGTCCTAGTTGCTCGAGGTTTGTCTACCGCTTGAGAAAGCAACATGCTAGTTAATCTTATCCGCAGTTTACTATCCTCTTGTACATCGTTCATGAACGTTCCCTGCATTCTCAATCTAACACGAACCAATAGGATCACAGTGAATACTAGCAGTAAAGAAATCATTAATAACCATCGCGGCTCATCAAGCCACTTCATAGAAGCCTGCGCATATAGAAAACAGGGGATTCCTACAGCAGGAATTAGAAAGAGCTTCCGTCTCCATCCTGTGTAATTTACACTCACCATATGGCGAATCCAAGCAACAGTCCACCCCATCGTAATTGAAAAGATTAAATAACTTGTAGCCTCTACCGCATTCACGTCTAATCGTTGTACCAAGAACGGCAATATCAAGACAAACGCGAAGGAAATCATGATCACGATCATCGCCATACTATATATTGCTCCACGTAAGATGAGTCCAGATAGCCAATGTCGAACCATACGAATGAATAACACATCCCCTTCTTGTACGAAGAGAATTATGCTAGCTCTGTAAATGATAAGCACCATAAGAGATGGAAATAAACCCGCAGGCAGAGCTTCGCTAAAGCTGGGTAGCCCCTCCATCCATAAACCGTAATATAATCGTGCTGCTAATAATGCACCTGGAATAAGAAGATAGAGCCATACGGTCCAGTCGGAAATGGAACGAAGAACTTCAATTTGGCTTCGAATATAGTCCCGCAATCGACGCCAAAAGAGGTTACCTGGGCTTGTAAATTGATAGCTCCTCTTCGGCGTCATCCTCATGTCTCCTTCCATTACATCATCCTATCGAAACATTCAAATAACGACGCATCATCAGGTTGCTGGGCAATTCTCCGAATATCCCCTAACGTCCCTTGTGCAACCACCTTCCCATCCGAAATCATGAGAAAGGTATCACATATTTTCTCTGCTGTATCCAATACATGCGTGGACATCAATACCCCTGCTCCTCGCCGCCGTTCTTCCTCGAGTAAGCGAAGGAAATCCTTCGTAGCGCGAGGATCCAGCCCAATAAAAGGCTCATCTACAATATAAATATCAGGCCGTGCCAGAAAGCCAATCATCAACATCATCTTTTGCTTCATCCCTTTAGAGAAACCCGCAGGTAAAAGATCCCGCGACTGACCCATGCCAAAACGCGTAAGTAGTTCCTCTGCATGTTTAACAAAAGATTCATACTCTATTTCATAGGCTGCAGCAGCAAGATCCAAGTGTTCCCATAACGTTAAATCCTCGTAAAATATAGGTTGCTCTGGAATATACGCATATTTACCAGAACCACCTCCAATAGATACCTTCGCCTCTACATGCTTCAGAAGTCCAAGTATAGCTTTAATTGTAGTACTCTTTCCCGCACCATTAGGTCCAATAATCCCTAATAATTCACCGTTTCTCACACGAAAACAGATGTCGGAAATACAAGGTTCACCCTCGTCATATCCTGCCTGTTCAATGCTAACCTCTAACACCGTATTCAACCCCGGTTCGTCATTTATATCCATACTTATTCCTAAAACATCCTCTCCTCTTAATAGAAGCATCCTCTATTAGATGACCCTTACTTGAACGGATTACAGAAAGCTTGCAGGCGAACGCTTCGCTTCTTCAGGATTATTCCGGTATCGAAATTACGTTCTGTATATGACTCTATTTTCTGTTAGCATTGATTACGATCTAGCACTAAAATAGTTTCAAATCCCATCATTGCTGCACCTATCCCCATCTTAACGAGTGGCTTCACTTGCAACTTGCCTACCAATAACGCAGATACAAGCGTACCTAACCCACTTGCTCCAATACACCAACCAAGTAAATCCTCAGATACGCCAGGAATATTTCTAAACAAGACAACCGTCTGCGAATCTGCAATTTGTAGAACGACCAACACCATGATGAGTACGATAAGTCCTGCACACACGAGCGGCATAGCCATAATTTGCGTCATTCCAGCCAGCACTAAGTTCTTTCCAAAATGAAGAATTCCCCTTATTCTCAAGCGTCGAATCTGGATTCTCCTTAGTCGTGGCGATGCGAGACACCCCCGGTAAACCTAATAATATAAGTGCAGATAAGAGAAATGAGCCTCCATCAATTAAAAAACAGACCTGAATACCAAATGCAGCGACTAAGAGTCCACCTAACGAAGGCCTACGATTTTAGTGATTTGCTCAATTCCTGAGCTTAAGGCTACTGCTGAAGCCATATGTTCAGACGGTACAAGTTCTTTGATTTTTCCACTTTTAGCTGGCGAAAAAAATGAATCTATAAACCCCTTAACTACAATAATTGTATATACCTTCCATAAACTCCCCGCAAAAATCAAAGCTATCACAAAACCTGCACGCAAGATATCCGATACGATCATCAGATGTTTGCGGTTCATTTTATCACTGATATAGCCTGCTATGGGTCCCCCAATCATCATAGGAATGGCCGTACAAAGCGAAAGCATCATAATCTCCCACGGTGTCGCTTGCCATTTGAAACCTACCAAAGTAAGGAGCGCAAGGATATGAAGCCAATCCCCTAAATTCGAAATAAGCTGAGCTGTGATGAGTAATACAAACGATCGATTCTGTAATAATGGCATTTTGGTGGTCATTTTCACTTGATTCATTTCTTCAACTTCACTCAATATCTATAGGATACGAAATGAAGTAGCACAATCCATCGGTCCTGAGAATGAATTAGGACTTATTCTCAAGAACGATTTTATGTGGATCCTAAGTGGGATAAAGGTTTTATTTTTAAATATTAAAAGTGTTGTGATTGTGACAAATCACATGTCCATTGTGATGCTACTTCGCTTAAAATAGGTACATAATCATCCAATTAAGCCATTTATGAATATAAAGGCGGTGAGAAGCTTGATTCAAATCCAAGAAGTCGATACTCAAATCTCTCTACACTTGTATCGTGTATTTGCAAAATCGTTCAAAAGTGTAAATGAACATGCTGTAACTGGCAGCAAAATTGAGGGCTTCAATCCAACGGCATTTGCTGTTATGGAGGTTCTATACTACAAAGGGGCTCAGCCCATTCAACAGATTGGTGCCAAACTGTTATTACAGAGTGGAAATGTCACATATGTTATAGATAAATTAGAAGAACGTAGATTCCTTCGTCGCAGACCTTGCCCTACCGATCGACGTGTTATATTCGCCGAACTTACTTCTGAAGGCGAACAACTTATGAACGACCTGTATCCCAAATTCTCAGAACGAATTCACCGAGCACTAAGCGGATTGAATGCGGAAGAGAAATGCCAAATGATTTCTCTTCTCAAAAAAATGGGCATTCAAGCTGAACGTCTATCTCCATCTTCAAGAAAGTAACATGTTAATCTGTTGTCGTTAGCTCCGTAACAAGTTGAGGTAGCTACCGTCCTTTTAGGAATGGTAGCCGCTTCCACGAGAAGAAACCTCCAAAATCACTTTGAAAGTGATTTGGAGGTTTCTTTGTCATATACAGTAGTTGACGAGTTGAAATCTTACCTTTTAATTCTCTGTAGCCATTGCCTCATTTTCAGAGGATGGCGCCTTTTTTCTAAATCTAGTCACCACCACCATACTGATAATAGCAATGACAGCCATGATGATAAAGAGAGAATGTAAGCTTCCTTCCAGGACAGAACGCATACTAAGCCATATAGACTCAGGGATATTCTGACTTTCTTCTGGTGAAAGCAGCTTATTTATGTCATCTTGAGACACATTCGCTGTACCCGGTGTATCTTTTAACAGAACTGCTATTTTTATATTAATCCATGAACCAAAGGCCGCCACACCAATCGTCTGACCTAACGAACGAATAAATGAGTTGAGCGCCGTAGAAGAACCACGCAGATTATACCCAACAGAGGACTGAGCAATAATCGTGAACACCGTCGAGGTGTATCCGAAGCCGATCCCATAAATAAATGTAATTACCAATAAGATGATATTCGATGTCTCTCCAGTCATCATTACCATTCCAAAGGCGCTGATGACAATAGCTCCAACCCCGATCAACGTTGTCTTACGTGATCCTGCAGTAAGCAACATCTTACCACCTGCAATAGAACCCAGTACCCATCCTATCGACATTGGGGCCAAAGCGAGACCTGAGAAGGTCGCATTCTTACCCAAGACACCCTGAATCCACAACGGTGTATACGTCGTAATCCCAATCAAGAGCGAACTAATAAGTAGATTTGCTACAGATGATACTGCAATGTCACGGATTCGAAAAAGCTGAAGCGGAAGCATAGGCTCTTCGGCTTTTCTCTCCACAATCAGAAACAGCGCAAGGAACACACCGGCAATGACCATACATCCAATTAAGATGGGGGAATTCCAATCGAAATATTGACCTCCTGTGGCCATGGTGAACAAGAGTGCCGTCACGCCAATCGTAAATGTGAGTGCTCCAGCTACATCTATTTTAGCTTTCTTAGTCACAGTATGTTTAGGTAGATAACGTAAAATAAGCAATATAGACACTAATCCAAAAGGTACATTAAATCCAAATATCCAGCGCCAGCTCCAATAATCAACAAAATAACCTCCAAGTAGAGGTCCGATTAAAGAGGATATCCCCCAGATTGAGCTAATTAGTGCTTGAACCTTAGTACGCTGTTCTAATGGATAGATATCTCCAATAATCGTAAAGGCTACGGGAACGATGGCTCCTGCACCAATCCCTTGAATCGCTCGAAACACGATAAGCTGTTCCATGTTCAAAGATAGTCCACAAAGTATTGAGCCCACGATAAATATGATAGAGCCCACGATAAACACAGGTTTACGACCATATATGTCACTAATTTTACCGAAAATTGGTGTGGTTACAGCCATCGTCAAAAGATAAGCTGTAAAAATCCAGCTCATAAGCTTCATGCCACCGAAGTGACTTACAATAGCTGGTCCAGCTGGGCCAGTAACGGTTCCTTCAATCGCTGACATAAATGTTGAGAGCAAAAGACCGGCCAAAATAAAATTACGTTTAATAGCTACTGATGAGTTCACGAATAGTAATTCCTTTCTAATGTTCGATCTTGCGAGACGCTTCTTGTATTCTACAACATATCTGACATGAATGCATGCCTGATTTTGTTAAAAATTTCAAATGAACACTTCGAAAGAATTCATAAAAATGATCTCACAGACGTTATATTTCTTACTAATTCTCCGTGATGAAGCTGAAGCAATATAGTGGTATCTCTGGCCACTAGAATAGGATCATGCGTAATCATGAGTAGCGCAGTCCCTTGTTTCACCCGCTCACGGCATAGTGCAAGAATTCGTTCTGCAGCAGCATATTCAATACCAGATGTAGGTTCGTCTAGAATAACTAACTTCTTCGGGACTACAAATTGGCATACGACACTTAAGATTCGCTTCTCACCCTGACTCAGCAGATAGGGTGAATCATGGCGTCTTTCAATTAGACCCGCAGCTTCTAGCATTTGTTCTGCTAACTCCACTTCCTGTAAGGTCATAGCGGTACGCTTATGTCTCCTGGACCTGTAACCATATGTCACTTCATCCCAGACGGAGTGTGTAACGAATTGATGTTCAGGCTGCTGGAATACATATCCGATCTCCTCAGCTAGATTAGCAACTGACAAGCCTGCAATATCTTTCCCCTCCCAGAATACGCTGTTACGAGGAACGCGCATAAGTCCCATTAATAACCGACTAAGTGTGGACTTACCCGATCCATTCTCCCCAACTAGCACACCCCAATCTCCAGGCTGCAATGTGAAACTAACCTCTCTTAGAACTTGATGTCCCCCTGGATATGTATAACTCAGTTTATGTAGTTGTAATAGCGCGGTCGTGCTTGCGGAGATGTCATTTCTAACAGGCGACTTAGCGTTTGCGACGCTCTGCGAGGTCAAGCCACCCGTGCCGGGTGATACGATAGTGCCACCTGACACAGGTGATTCGATAGTAGTAGTGCCACCCGTGCCGGGTGATGCGGCATCTGCAACGCGCTGCGCGGTAATATCTGCTGCCCACTCCGTGGTTGGCAGCAGTCCAAGCTGCTCCAGCTGCGCAGCATGCTTGCGCAGCAGTTCCTGCGGCTGGCCGTCGAGGACGACGACCCCGCCCTGCAAGACGATGACGCGCTGCGCTGCGCGCGCGACATCGTCGAAACGGCCGGACGTGTTAATCACCGTCCGGCCCTGTTCGTGCAAGCTTGCGCATACTTGCACAAACTGCACTTGCGCCGCGCCGTCAAGGCTCGCGGCGCAGTCGTCGAAGACGAATAGCCGCGGCTCAAGCGCAAGCACCGCGGCTGTGGCGGCCCGCTGACGTTGGCCGCCAGAGAGTTCTCGCACCCGCGAATAGCGGTGCGAGGTCAAGCCCACCGCCGCTAGCGAAGCGGTGACGCGGTGGGCTATATCTGCGGGGGGAACCCGCAGATTCTCGGGCCCGAAGGCAACGTCGGCCTCGACGTTGCCCTGCACGAGCTGGGCGTCGGCGTCTTGGAAGACGACGCCTATGCGTTCAGCGATGTCCGCAATAGACGCATTCGCAGGATCTATTCCATCTATTGAGATGCTCCCTGCTCGATGACCTCCACCACTGCGGGGCAAATAGCCGTTAAGCAATTGGCACAACGTCGACTTACCACTAGCTCCAGGTCCAATGATAGTTATCCATTGTCCATCAGGAATGGATAACGTCATCTTCTTTATTGTCGGTATGGAATCGCCCTCATAAGTGTAGGTTAATTCATCAAGATTAATGGCTTCCGGTGACATACGATGATTCCTCTTTCCGAATTTTGTAGCGACGAAGTAGACCTGTACGTTCTAAGCTATCCCCTAGCAACTTCGTCATAAGTCCACATAACAGCATACCGCTTAACACCCGCACTACTAATGCAATACTCAGTATCTGCCAGCCCCATGCCGTATATCCGAACATATAAGCAGCAAAGAGGAACCAGAGTGGCACCATCGCCCCGCCTACGAGCATTAAAGCGCCTATCCCCCATCTTTTATAACGTAATATTGCAAACATCACTTCAGCAACAACCATATAACATAACGCAGCTACGATGACTGAAGCAATGCCATAACTCGTTCCCACGAAGCATTGAATCGTTCCGCCAATACCATATGTAATGATAGCTGTACCCGGTTTACGAATAATATAATAGGCTAACAGCCCATAAATCATATATAACCCTACGATGGTCGCTGTTGCGATTGGCCCACCTGCACTATTCAGTATTTTGTTGATAAAAGATAAGTAAAATGTCATTGCTGCGTTAGCCGTGGCAAGCATCGCCATTAACACAATTTCCAATGTTGTAAACGTTTCTCGTTTCGAATTTAAAAAAGATAACGTACTCAAATCCAGATCAGCTCCTTTAGTGTGTCAAAAGAAGAGTATGATTCCCTCTCACGTTATTTTTACACGACTAGCAGAAAACGTCAACCACATTTTAACTTAAGGTTAACGTTCTAAATGAACCATCCCAATGTAATCGTAATCAAACCTCCTACGATTGCCAGTATTCGACCTTGTTTCCAAGACATCAGCGGTTTTAGATAGGTACGATCAGGATACGCTCCGAATCCCTTCGATTCCATAGCAGCTGCTGTTTGTTGTACACGTCGAACCGCATTATATAAAACAGCAGACGTTAACGTTGCCCACCATGACCATCGATCCCGCAAACCTCTTCCTTGACTTCTTCCTCTGATATGATGCGCAGCTGAGATACTCCGACCTTCATCTTGTAGTAGTGGGAGAAACGTAAGTGCCATTGAAATACCAAAAGAAAACCGATATGGGATACGTAAAACCTGCGTTAACGATGCCACCAAGTCTTGCGGATCCGTTGTCTTAATATATATGTATGATGTCAAAAATAACGTAAACATTCGAAGGCTAACCGAACCCGCCATATCCATCCCTTCCGTCGTAATGGACACCTTCCCAATCTCCATCAAATGCGTATTTCCCGGTGCGGTAAACAAGGTGATTATAAACAAAGGCAATACAAAAACTACTAAGAAGGAAAGGGCCTTCCATTGTCCACCCCACGTTATCCCCGCAGCGAATCGAGCAGTTACCATACTAAATAACAACAGACCTATCTGTTCTGTTGACGTCTGAAACCTAGTAGTGAGTAACGCTATGCACAGAATTAACACTAACTTACTAAGTGGATCAATTCGATGTAACCATGATTGACCATGAACGTAAGGTATGATCATTGTGACGTCTCCTTATTCTGCTTGTGTAGCCAATCACGATGTAGCATTGAATACATATGTACATCGTGAAATCCTTCAGACGTATGACGGTAATCTCTAAGGTTTCCCTCCATCTGAAACTCTTGAGCAGCGAATAGTCTGCTGGCCCGTTCATTCCGTGTATCTACTAGAGCTTCAATACGATGCAGTCCTATCTCTTGGAATCCGTATTGTATTAGAAGTTCTATCGCTTCACTCATATACCCTTCCCCCCAAAAAAGACTAGATAACTCGCAGCCGATTTCCCCTCGATATGCCCCTTCCAACTGCCACATATTGAAGCCGCAACTACCCATCCACTCCTTATTTTGTTTATTCACGATTCCCCATCTTAACCCATCTTCCGTCTCTGACAGAGCATTCAGAAACTGAATCATCTCCACAGCATGATCTATTGTTTCAAGTTCTGGAATACCTGAGTATTCACGAACTTCTTTTCTTGACCAACACTCAAATAATGATCGTGCATCTTCAGATTGCATTCTTCGAAGCTGAATACGATCACCTTCGAGTTGTGGAATGTGACCACCACAAACGAACATATGTATGAACCTCCCTGCTCATCTCTTGAACACAATCACTCTACCTCGTATCTTACATAATAATACGCTCTAAAACAAAAAGAAAAAGAGTGCTCAGCCGTTTCCAGCCCGCACTCCATGTTGAGGATCATATTATTATTATTCTACTTTGTTTCTTCCTACCAGCAGTAAACTAATGATCATTACAAATGCAATAAGGGCAAGTAATGGAATGGTAATAAATCCGAACCAGTTCAGATAATCTACATTACAAGGTATTCCTACAGAACAAGGCGCAATCTTCGCAAATCCAGGAACCATCTGCTCCAAGTAATGAAATATGGACACACTTCCACCAATGATACTTAAAGGGAGTACATAAGAAATAATCTTTCTATCATCCTTATAACTTGCAATGCCCAACAGGATCACCTGGGGATACATAAATATCCTTTGAATCCAACAAAGTTTACATGGTTCATATAACAGTATATCACTCATATATAAGCTACCACAGGTGGCTACAATAGATACAACCCAAGCTAAGTACAAGGAATACGTTTTGAAGAACCCTTTAACTTTCATGGTTATTATTTCCCCTCTTGCCCCGCATTTTGTAATGCCATTTCATCATTGATTGCCTTTGCAAGGTCATCGTAATTCATTTCTTCTTTAAATATAAACTGTTTTCCATTGATAAAGACTGAAGGCGTACTACGCACATCGTTCTTATCCCCTGTCTTCTGATGTTCGTTTACTTCTTTCTGATACGTCTTCTTCTTAATATCCTCAGCTAGCTTATCATAATCGACGGCTATCTTCTCTTGACGAGCTAGCTCAACAAGATATTCAGGTGTTGCCCAGTCTAACTTCTCATCCTTCTGATTATCATATAGTACATGATAATACTTCCAGAACTCTTCATTGTTCTGATGGAAGACCGACTGTGCTGCCAACGCTGCGGTGTTGGAGTCACCTTCTGGATTAATAACTAGATAATTCATATAGTAAAAAGATACGAGTCCTTTATCTACAAAATCCTTCACGAGTTGCGGCTTGAAACTCTGACTGAAAAATTGACAGGATGGACATTTATAATCTCCAAACTCTACTATTTTGACCGGTGCATCAGGTTTCCCAATAACAGGTAGACTCTCATATGCAAATGATGCAACTTTTGTATCCGAACTGTCATTCGAACTCGGTCTTAAGACCAGAGCTAAAATAACAAGGACAACAATACAGGCTCCAGTAATCCACATAATCTTTTGCACTCGTTTGATTTTCATTTCCTTCTCCAATTTACGCATGGCGATTGCATTAGCATTTTTCTTTGGTTTCATGAACCACTTTTAACCCCTTTCTTATAGATGAATTCCAACTTCACTTTCCAACAACTTTGAAATCATCATTTGATGAATTCCAACTTTGCTTCGCACGAATTTTGAAATCATCATTTGATGAATTCCAACTTCACTTCGCACGAATTTTGAAATCATCATTTGATGAATTCCAACTTCACTTCGCACGAATTTTGAAATCATCATTACAAATTTAATTGTCAATCAGATATCTCACAATAATCCATTGTAAAGCTATTTAACTATAACAATTATAGTAACAATCCCTGGATCAAGTCAAACCTTTACGAGCCATATTCTGCAATTTATCGCTAGCTCATCGAGCGCCATTTCAATTATAATCTATGTATTGCTAACAAATAATAGAGGAGGGGTTATCCGTTATGGCATTGTTTCAATGTAACTTTTACTCTGAGGTACTCAGGATGAGCACTTCTATGACTGTCATTCTTCCACAGCAGACGAGAACACAAATTGGTATGAACTATAATAAACCAGGTAATAAACATCCTACTTTATATTTATTACACGGACTCACCGATGATGATACAGCTTGGTTACGCCGCACTTCCATTGAACGTTATGTGGCTGAACTTGGACTTGCTGTTGTTATGCCACAAGTTCATCAAAGCTTCTATACAGATATGGCCCAAGGCAATCGATATTGGACCTTTCTAAACGAAGAGTTACCTGAAATTGCTCGATCCTTCTTCCCGCTCTCAGAAGCTAGGGAAGATAATTATGTAGCAGGCTTGTCTATGGGCGGTTACGGTGCGATGAAGCTTGCACTACGTCGACCAGATCAATACGCAGCTGCTGCAAGCTTGTCTGGCTCCTTGGATATGACTAATCCTACCTTTTGGAAAGACTGGCCAATGAACTATAACCACATATTTGGTAACGAAGATATTCGTGGCACGGATGACGATACGCTGCATCTACTTCAGCAATGTAATCAAACCGTTGGCCCTAAACCTCTTCTCTATCAATGTTGTGGAACGGAGGATCCCCTGTACGTTGCCAATCAGACATTTAGGGATGCCTGCTCCCACACTGATCTGAATCTAACATATGAGGAAGAACCGGGAGGTCATGATTGGGTTTATTGGGATAAAAAAATACAGGACGTATTGAAATGGCTACCTCTACGTAATCAATTATAAATACTTCAAGCTACACAAGTAGAAACGGCAATGCCGTCCTTTTTCAAAGACGGCACCCGTTTCAGCGGAAATATAAGGAATAGAGTATCAAGAATCAATTTCATAATTACGCAAATCGATTTAGATGCATCGGCGATTATGAAATTGATTCAAGTGAAACTTATACTTTCTTATATTTTGAAATAGACCTGACGATTAAGCTTCTCGTCAGGTCTATTTCTGATGTACACTAATGCACATTCATAGTTATTTCATTAATTATGATACGTTAACCAACAGCTTCAATCTCAACCTCAATATCTACCATTTCGATCCACCGGATGAATTGTTATTATCGTCATTAGAGCTGAAGCTAGAACCTCCCGAGCTTTGATTACCCGAACTCCATGATGATCCACTTGACGAGTTAGATCGGTTTGAGGCGGCCTGAGCTGCCGCTCTCTGACGCGCTTCTTCTTCCCGTTGTTTCTGTTCCACTAGCATTTGGGCATGTCTAATTTCCCTTTCCAAGCTGTCCAATTGATCTGTGGTCTGGCTGAGTATCAACTCAGCTTCTGTAAACAGCCCCGCCATAAGCATTTCTTGAGCTTTCCCCAGTTGGGATGAATGATTATGGTTCAAACTCAGAATATTCTTATACCCTCTAGCACGGCTTCGTAATGAATCGTAACGATGATCTATCTTTTGCATCGTTTGCTCGATCTGTTGTTTATGTTGGATAAATTCATTAACTTCACCTTCATATTTACCAACTTCTAATTTAGTATGTCCTAGTGTCTCCTCGATCTTATCTAGATCATATGGTGCCACCTTTATGTCTTCCTTCAAATGTCGCAGTAAAGCTGGAATGCCATCCAATGCCTGAGTAAGTGATCTGTTATTCTGCAGGGAAATTCCTTCATTCCGCAATAATCTCGTCGTATGTTCATACCGTCCTTCATATTCAACCAATGCTTGTTGGATAACGTTAAACCGATTCTCAAGAGACTTAAAGGTATCCACATTACTCCGAATGGACGACTCAGCTTCGTCCATCACTTGTAAGAGATGATCAATGACTTCACGTGCCTTATCAAATTCCTGATGCTCATCATCTGTCCATCGATTGATTTCGGGAAGTAATTGAGCATCTTGGTTGACCTGTTTAATCAATTCATCTAGCTTCTGAATACCTTCTGTCCAATGGTGACTCACATAGGTCATCCGAATGGGAACAAGCTGTTGCTTCACCATCTCTTGATCTCTTCGGAAATCAATTAACCTTATATCCAGAGCCTGTAAATCCATCTTATTGGTCTTCCTAAGCTCTGCCTGACGTTCTGTCATAGCCACAGCCTGATCTAATAGTGCATCCACGTATTCACTCAGTTCACGAACTTTATTCATATCTCCGCGCTCCAAGTGTAGTACTAAATTCTGCATTTCTATACGTGATTGCTCTAATGTCTCGTGCGGCTTTACTTTGATGCGACGTAACTGATTTTCCTCAATAATTTGATCCACTCGATTACGAGAGGTGAGAAGTCTACTTGGAAATTCATTCTTTTGTTGAATATAGACCAAGACATCTTTAACATTATTTCGGGTCTGGTTCAGCTTATTCTCTGCTACTTCTATTTCTTGTAATGCTGCAATTGGATCAAATAGCTCTAACTCACTAGCTTTCGTGATATGGGTTCCAAGTTGTTCGAATTCATCTTGAATCATATCAAGTGGCAATCCTGTCTCTTTCACTAAGGCCTGCTTATCCAGTGCCAGACTAGCTGCTTCTTTCTCCAACATGTCTGTCTTCTGTTTAGCCGTACGGTCAGCTTCAATGATGACAGCTATTTGTTGTTCCTCAACTTCCACCGAGGATTTCACCTTTTCATGTTGGGCACGATAATGCTTCACCGATTCATGCAAAACAGAAATTTTAAACACAGAAATCTGTTGGCTTCCCATCTCTGTTTGTAGTTGAGATAACTCGATGAGATTATTTGAAAGACGCGTTAATATTCCCTGAACCATATCTCCTGTCTTTCCTTGTGCAATCCCATTAAAAGGCTCGATCGATTCTAATCCTCGATTCGCACTCACCATCATATCAGACAGATGTTCACTGAGCTTCTTTAATTGGTTGCGTCGCCATAACCCGATACTCATAATTACCCCAACGAATATGAACAAAATAATAACAAGCACGATCGCTAAGATCATAAACATGGATCCGCTTTTTTCAGGTGAGGTTGTAACGTTCGAATTCGTTACGTTCCCTTCATTAGGTGATGGTTTAGGAATCTGCACGTTTGATTCTGATGATGAAGGATCTGATGGAGCTGTTTTCTCTGGTGTAGATACATTGTTTGTTGGCACAGATACATTGTTATCTGGCACCACTTTCTCTGGGACTACAATGGAATCAGTTCCCAAGGGAACCCCAAGACTATATACCGCATTCATCATCGCCATACTAGCTTTGCTGAAATTTCCGTCTTTAGCATATGGAATGAAATGTTTATCCAGTAATTGAGTAATTGCCGAACTCCCGTTGTTATCTGACTGCCTATCCTTCCATGCATCTAATTCACGCTGGAGACTCGGATTATTAAAGTTCATTTCTACATGATGATCATTCATTGAAATGAGTAAAATAATATCTTTTGAGGATAATGACCAAGCTTTATATACATCGGTAGCAAATGCCTTTACGTCTTGTCCTTCCAGACTACTCATCGTTAGAATATGAAAAGTAAGCGTGTCTCCTTCAGCTTTCTTTTCCAATGTTGTTATTTCTTTAGATGTAAACATACCTGCGTTGTCTTGCACCAATCCACTCTTGTCGGGAATAACTGCTGCGAAAGCAACGTTTGCCATAAATAAACTCATGATCATGAGTAAGCCTATCCATCTTTTTATCATATGTTCACTCCAATTCCTCACGCCATATTACTCTCATTATATATCATGAAATATATCATGAAAACATAATACGTCTATATTTACACATCAAAGATGAAACGGCTATACCGTCCCTTAAGAACGGGTATCCGTCTCTTCGGAAATATAAGAAATAGAGTATCCACTCATCACTTCAGTGTCATCTCAAAGGTGATTTTCCACTTGACGAGAGAGGAACACTGTACTATCTTTTATAATTAACCAGTGGTTAAAAGAAAGGTGGAGTGTAATGTTTCAAGCCATTCCCTACGAGGGCAACCGAAGCAGTTCATTTACAGCCGTGTTAGAGCAATTAAAATCACTTATTCATGACGAACCTAACTCCATTGCTAATCTTGCTAACGCTTCATCTCTACTCAACCTATTTATGAGCGATATTAATTGGGTTGGGTTCTATCTCTATGATGGCAAGGAGCTTGTTTTGGGTCCATTCCAAGGCTTGCCTGCCTGTATTCGTATTCCTTTAAACCGTGGAGTATGTGGTGCTGCCGCTTCCGAACGCCGGACGTTAGTGGTTGATGACGTTCATGATTTCCCTGGTCACATCGCCTGTGATGGAGCGACAAACAGTGAAATTGTAATTCCGATTATAAAAGATGGAGAACTGTACGGTGTCCTAGACGTTGATAGTCCTCTAAAGAATCGATTTGACTCCGAAGACCAGCAATTTCTTGAGAAGTTCGTAGAAATTCTGACAGCTCAACTTTAGTTTTTAATCATAGAATAAGAGGTTGCCCCTTCGACAAGAACAAGGAAGGGCCAACCTCTATTTATATGGCACTATAACTGATGGTCTGCAAATATCTTCATCCCATCACGAAGATATTCCGCAAGTTCTGGATGATAGGCATCAAAAACCTTTTTGAATTCAAGATGATTTACATATAACTCTCCTAAACTAATATATACATTCGCACTAGGGGTATAGAATCTCCCAATCGACTCATAGTGTTGGCCGATAATCTGCTGTGTTTGAGGGCTGCTTGGTACAAGTCCAGCTTCAATAACTCCTTTAAGTTGGTTGTTTATTTGATCAACTCGTGCTTGAGATTCCAAATAATCTTCTTTTGTCCATTGCTGCATTTTCTCTTTACTTTCATCGATTAAATCTGGTGAATCATCTCCATAACGCTTCAAGATATCCTGTTCAAATGGTTCTTGTTCATACCGTCCCCCTCGACCTGCATATCCCTCTGACTGTATCTCATCTGATCTCATAACAAGCTCCCTTCCGTATCGACAATCTCTCAATCCATTTTCAGTTCACTACAAATCTATTCACTTCCCGGAAAAATGTAACGTTGTTCATGTGAGGTATATCCTCCATTCCTTATCCGAGGAAAGTATTCATATCAAATGGTCCTACATATCCCATTTACCCTCATGAATATAAATCAAACAAAAAATCATCTTCTGGTAATCATAAAACATATCATTCTTCGCCAGGTTCGCGAGTAATACTGAGGCCATCCACGTGTTTACGTCCCATGATTCTTCTCTTCTTACGGTTCTCTTTGGAATCGAAAATAATATCCAAATCATAATCATCTGGATACAATTCGCTTTTCTCCAGATATAATTGAAGTCGTTTCTTATTCACTTGGTACTTCTCCTTCTGAATCATGACACCCACCATTCCCATAGCATCTTCCTGCCTGTAGACAATTCCATTCCTTCCAAAAGTGCTCACATACACACTATCTCCCAATTCAAATTTAGTCGAAGTAACAGCTCTCTTCTTATCGTCATGACTTGTTGAATCTTTACTTGTAACCCCCGACTCATTCGTTGTATTTTTCTTCACGTACTCCATTTCTTTCGAACTCGTACGCCCCTCGATGAATACATGTTCCGCCCAATCTCCAGAAACATGGCTTCGCTGCTTACTGACAATTTCCTGTGATCTCTTTACAATGTCTGAAACCATACCAAGTTTCTTAGCAATCTCAATAGCATAACTCTGACCTGACTCCCCAATCGTTAAGCGATATAGCGGTTCTAATGTCTCTACGTCAAACTCCATTCTGGCATTCTGAAATCCAGCAGTTCGTGATGCAAAGCTCTTTAATTCATTGAAATGAGTCGTAACCATCATGGAGGCACCTCGAGCGTTCAATTCTTCCAAAATCGCAATCGACAACGCCATTCCTTCTCCTGGATCCGTCCCCGCTGCCAATTCATCAATTAGCAGGAATGTGGAACGATCCGCGACACGTACCATTTGAGTGATTCTCTGGATTTGTGCAGAGAAGGTACTTAATGATTGCTCTATACTTTGGCCATCACCGATGACGGTCATGACATTTGAAAATACAGCGAACTCACTACCCACATCCACGGGTACTAACATTCCAGACTGTGCCATGAGCGTGAGTAATCCTAATGTTTTAAGAGCAACGGTCTTACCACCTGTATTCGGCCCTGTAATAATCAACGATCGATATCCATGTCCCATCTCAACAGATAATGGAATCATCTTCTGAAGAAGCAAGGGATGCTTAGCTCCCTTGACAGAGATAAAGCCCTTATCATTCAGTTGAACGGCAACGCCCCCAATCGACCGTGCATACTTAGCTTTAGAAATAATGAAGTCATATGTCCCTGTAATTTCAATGTTCAGATGTATTTCTGCAACTTCAGCTTCGAGTAAGAGAGTTAATTCATGAAGCACAATTCCCTCTTCCCTTGCTTCATCGGCTTCCAACATGTTCATCTCGACTTGTAGATGACAGATTTCATCTGGCTCCATGTAGACCGTTTGTCCGCTTGTAGATTGATCCAACACGACTCCTTTAACCTGCTTGTGATACTCCTTCTTCACAGGAATGACATAGCGCCCATTCCTAACACTAACTAAGTTTTCTTGTAAAATGGCTTGGTGCCGGGATAGAACGCTCGCTATCTTTTTCTGAATACGTTCTTTAGTCACAACGATCTTCTTACGAACTCTCTCCAGATTTCTACTCGCTTGATCCGTCACTTTACCATACTGAATACAGCGCTCAATCTCGCTTCTCACTTTCGATAGTTCATGCAGTGATGAAGCATACGTACTAATGACAGGCGCAATATGCCCTTTGCTCGCCATATACTTCTTCAACTGACTGCAACTATTGAGAAAGGTATACACTGCCATGAAATCCTGTTCCGTGTACATATAGCCTGTATTTAGCAATGAAACGACATAATCAACACCTTCTAAGGAAGGTAACGGAATGCTGGCCCCTTTCTCAATCAGTGCCTTTGCTTCGTCCGTTTCTTCAATTGCGCGTTGAATCCCCCTGATCTGATTCATCGGATGAAGCTCCATAACCCTCTTTCTTCCTGCATAAGATACCGCATATGCCATGACACTTTCCTTCATCTTGTCATACTCCAACATACTTAAAGTCACTTTATCCATGTTGTACATGTTCCTCCTTTAATTTGAATAAAAAAAAGAGGGCAAAGAATAGACGAATGTCGTCATTCTTTGCCCTCAAATCCAGTTGTTTTTTCCATGTAAACGCAAAAAGTCGTGCTCCAAGAGCACGACCGCGTACAGTCTGATTGAGACGTCTCCCCACCACTATTAGGTAGTGTGGAACTCCCATTCATCCTATATTTACAAAGAAATAAACAGCCAAAGGCGCCGTTTGATGCTTCGCGTGTTCTTAACTATTCCAAGACCTTTATACTGCATAAGGAAATAAACCCACTCTGTCGAGCGAAATTTTCTTATCGTACAATCAGTCCATATGGAGTTTTATTAGTTAAGAACAAACCTCGTCATCAAAATCTCTCCCTTTGGTTAGGATGACATCATTTTACCAATAATGCTCTGCTAAATCAATGGGCAAGATAGCCGCCTATTGATTTAGCGATACACTAAACCCAGCACCTATGCGATGCTGGGTTTAGTGTATCCGACTAATAATGCATATTAGTCTCCGCTATTAAGTAGTTTCAAGAGATCTACAGGAAGATGAAATTGTTGATTGTTAATAATAATACGTCTTAGTTCATCCACTGAATCCTCACGTTGTGCATCCTTAATTTCCTGAATCTCATCATTAAGCCGCTCCATCTGTAAGTCTAGCGCATTAGCCGAATCTGCAGCTGCCTTTAGCTCTTGCGTGAGGCGTTCGGGTACAGATTGATTATACTTGTAGAAAATTTTGTGCTCCAGACTTGCCCAGAAATCCATCGCAATCGTACGAATCTGTACTTCTACACAGGCATGCTCCTGATGGTCTGACATAAAGACAGGAACTTCAATCAGCAAATGAAGACTTTGATATCCGTTTGGTTTAGGGTTCTTAATATAATCCTTAACCTCCAGAATTTTGAGATCGGCCTGATTCTGGAGCATTTCACTAACCTTATATATGTCTGAAATGAAGGAACAAGTAATCCGAAGACCCGCAATATCTTTAATATTATTTTTTATCCCAGCGAATGATAATTCATAATTTTTACGGATCATCTTATTCATAATGCTCTCTGGCGATTTTAACCGCGATTTGGTATTTTCAATCGGACTATAGTCATGTAAAGATTGAAATTCCTCTTTCAATATTTCAACTTTAGTCTCTATTTCATCTAAAGCAAATTTATAGATCAACATGAATCGAGTAATGTCATACTTAATTTTTTTGATTTGTTCTATCTGTTCAAGTGCATTCATTCCTAATCTTCCTTCCATGGTTAACTATAGATAAAAGAAGTGACAATATTATACCCAGTATAGTCAACAGCGAGCATAATTTCAATTTTGGTGCTTTCCAAAGGAAAGCTTCTAGGCGAACGCTACTTTCTCAAATGATACCTTAATAGCTTCCTGGACTTTTGGTAGCAATTTTTCTTCCAAATATATATCCCATTCATAGTTCCATATAGCGATGCGGATCACACCAAAATGAAAAAGTTCTATGCTAGATGTATGCATAGAACTTTTTCATATATAGGGTTCTGGCCCTACGGACCGTTTGCAAGTTGTATACCGTGCTACGTCTAGGGTATTCCTAGTACTACCGGATACTTTTCATGTGCCTAAAGCGTGCTTTTAGACACATAAAAAACATCAGAAAGTAGTCACTGCTTTCCTTTCCTCAGTTCTATCGCTATAACACGGTGAGAATTTTAGGACCATCCTCTGTAATCGCAATAGTGTGTTCATACTGAACACATATAGAGTGATCTATTGTTCTAGCAGTCCATCCATCACTTTCGACAAAAGAGCGCCAATCACCCAGCGTCAGCATAGGTTCAATGGCAAGAACCAAGCCCTTATTCAATAGTGACCCCGTTCCCTTATTACCATAATTAGGAACAGCCGGTTCCTCCCAAAGCTCTTTCCCTAATCCATGTCCGGTAAAATCCTTAACATTGCCGTATCCAAAACGCTTTGCGTACATGTCTATCGCGTAACCGATATCACCAATCCGATTCCCGACTACCGCCTGCTCAATGCCTAGCAATAAGCTTTGAAGGCATACTTCCATTAACTTTTCAATTTCTTTGGAAACGGTCCCTACTGCATAGGTCCAAGCTGAGTCTCCATGGTAACCTTTATAAAATGCGCCAATATCAATGGTAACTACATCCCCATCGAGTAATGGATGTAAATCAGGAAATCCGTGACAAATGACTTCGTTCTTTGCCACACATATCGATGCTGTAAAGCCATGATGACCTTTAAAACTAGGAGTCGCTCCTCGTGAACGTATCCGCTCCTCTACTAGTTGATCAATCGCCATCGTTGTTATGCCAGGCTTTATTATTTCTGCTATTAATGCATGACATTCAGCGACAATACGACCTGCTTCTCTCATTAGTTTGATTTCTTCATCGGATTTTAAAATAATCAGACTAACACCCCCAGATTCATCAAATTTTTCTATGCAAATAATTATAGCGATTGCGGCATTTAGAACTACAAAACTTGGTTACTTGAGCCCGCTGATATGGTATAAACCAGCTATCACATTGTATACAATTTTGCAGATCCAGTTGCTCCGTCTCCATCGCCTCAAGCAAACTAACAATCGCTTCCATGTACATCCGCTTTAACTGGTCAGGAGCGTCTACGAATTCTGCATGAAGCAGTACTTGCTGCTGCTTTTCTTTTTTTAGCTCATTACTTGATTCTTGCGCGGATAGATTATCTGTCCGTGGAACAATGCCTAATTTCAGTCGAACCGCTTGATATTGTTGAAAAACGATATTAATGTTATGTACCATTTCCGAATTAATATCCTGCTTAGCTCGTACCGACTGGGCGAGGTCCAGCAGCAGTTCTTGTAACTCTTGCTCCAAGCTTCCTTGCTCCACTTGATGCTCTTTAAGCTGGTTTATCACAGTCAAGAAATAATTAGGGCGAGATAGGACAGGACTCATTGTAGGACTCTCCTCATTATAAATCACCAAAGTAAAAATAAATGGATTGAACGGTTCAATCCATTTATAACAAATGAATATAATAAAGTCAACTATATATGGATCAATCCACTGCCTACTGCTATCTTTTCCAAATCATCTTATATACCCTGGCTTCATACGGACGAAGCGATAAAAATGCTAGATTTCCCCCACTATTTCCTACTGGATAGTTAGAGATTAGCAACTCGCCTATACTTTCAATATCAAAATGATCCGGTAGTTCAAATACGGGCTCTCTTTCAAAAAAGTTCAAAATGATAAGAAGTTGCTCGTTCCCCAACGTCCTTGTATACGCATAAATATCAGGGTGCAAAGGTAATATTAGGCGATATTCACCATAAACAATGACCTCATGCTCTTTCCTAAGCTTGATTAGTTTACGATAATAATGATAGATAGAATGAGGGTCCTTGAGGGCCATGTCCACATTAATATCTATATAGTTAGCATTAATATTGATCCATGGTTTGCCTACCGTAAATCCTGCATTCTTAGAGTTGTTCCACTGCATAGGCGTACGAGCATTGTCTCTGCTTTTATTCCATAGTGCTTGCATGATCTTCTCTTCAGACACACCTTGCCTCATCGACTGTTCATAATAATTTAACGTCTCCACATCTCGATAGTCATTAATGGATTGTAAGTGAATATTAGTCATCCCAATCTCTTCCCCTTGATAAATATATGGAGTGCCTTCCAGCATATGAATAAAGGTTGCTAACATCGTAGCCGATTGTACTCGATACTCTCCGTCATTGCCAAAACGTGACACGGATCTAGGTTGATCATGGTTACACAAATAATTGGCATTCCAGCCTTCGTCGTGGAGCACGACCTGCCAGTTACTAATAATCTTCTTAAGTTCAAGTAGTGTCCAAGTTCTTCGTTCCCATCTGCCTGTCCCTAAAGCTGCCGCATCTAGCTTCATATGCTCAAATTGAAATACCATATTGAGTTCGCTGCGCGTGTCTCCTACATAATCTAACGCCTGTTCAGGACCAATCCCAGAAGTCTCCCCAACGGTCATAATGTCATAGTGAAATAGCACTTCGTGATATAGTTGATTTAACGTTGTGTGGACATTCTCCAGATTGGAGAACAATTCATAAGCTTGTACTGTGGGTAGCTGTTTAGGGTTATCTGCATCAGGCAACCCTGCTGTTTTTACAATGTGAGCGATAGCGTCAAATCGAAAACCATCTATCCCTTTTTTGAGCCACCACTGAATCATTTCATAAATCTGATCAACTACAGCTTGATTCTCCCAGTTTAAGTCAGGTTGATGCTTAGAATACAAATGAAGATAATATTCATCGCTCTTGCTATCATATTGCCACACAGAACCACTGAAATAGGACTCCCAATTGTTAGGCGGCCCGCCATTTTTCCCTTTTCTCCAAATATAGAAATCTCGCTTCGGATTGTCTTTCGAAGACCTAGACTCAATGAACCATGGATGCTCATCTGAAGTGTGATTCAGTACAAGATCCATCATGACCTTCATACCACGCGCATGAGCTTCCCAAAGTAGCTTATCGAAATCATCCATCGATCCAAATTCACTCATGATGTCACAGTAATCACTGATGTCATACCCATTATCATGATTAGGTGATTTATATACAGGACAGAGCCACAGTACTTCTACACCAAGATCATGTAAGTAGTCAAGCTTAGACGTAATTCCTGGAATATCCCCTTTTCCATCTCCATTACTATCCATGAAGCTTACTGGGTATATTTGATAAACAACACTTTCTTTCCACCATTTCTTGTTCATGCCAAAACTCCTTGTTGTGTATTTCATTATCCTATATAATGAATTTTATCGATCGATAGCCTGCCTTTGTGCAGGCTCTTCGTGCCTTACATATTCAATAACTATAGGAGGCTTTATGGAACATCAAACGATATTAGCTATTGGTATTTTCCTGATTGTATATGGATTTATCATTGCCGAAAAAATTCACCGTACCATCCTAGCTATGGTTGGCGGAATACTAATGGTTGTTTTAGGCATTCTAGACCAAGAAACTGCACTACACCATATTGATTTCAACACGCTTGGCCTTCTCATAGGAATGATGATTATCGTCAATATTACAGCTGAAACAGGTTTGTTCAAATACATAGCAATCTGGGCAGCTAAGAAAGCGAAAGGACAACCTGTCCATATTCTTATTTCGCTCACTCTTATTACAGCACTTTGTTCGGCATTCTTAGACAATGTAACTACCGTTCTATTAATGGTACCCGTTACTTTCAGTATTACTCGTCAATTACGAATCAATCCTTTCCCCTATTTATTTGCTCAAATTTTAGCTTCTAATATCGGTGGGACAGCAACAATGATCGGGGACCCACCCAACATTATGATCGGGAGTGCTGTTAAAGAATTAACCTTTATGGACTTTATAGTAAATTTGGCTCCTGTCATTATGATCATTATGATCATCATTATTCCCATTCTTATTCTTATGTTCCGTAAACAATTGAAGACCACACCTGAATTAAGACAAAAGATGATGGAGATCGACGAGAAGAGCGTGATCACTAATCGCAATCTACTCATCAAATGTTTAACTGTGCTCGGTCTGACGATCATCGGATTTTTCGTGCACCAGCTAGTGCATCTAGAATCGGCTACCGTTGCTTTAGCGGGAGCTTTTCTTCTCCTTCTTCTGACAGGGGAACATTTCCTAGAGGCGGCTTTTGCCAAAATAGAGTGGACCACGATCTTTTTCTTCGTTGGGTTGTTTGTACTTGTCGGAGGGCTAATCGAGACAGGTGTCATAAGCGCCTTGGCTGAACAAGCTCTCGCTCTGACCGGTGGCAATATAGTCTCAACGTCTATGCTTATTCTATGGCTTAGTGCCATCGCTTCAGCCTTCGTCGACAACATTCCTTTCGTGGCTACCATGATTCCATTGATTCAGGATATGGGTACGATGGGAATGTCGAATCTTGAACCTGTGTGGTGGAGTCTAGCTTTAGGAGCCTGCCTAGGAGGGAATGGAACATTGATTGGGGCAAGTGCGAACCTTATTGTAGCAGGTATGTCTGCCAAAGAAGGACAACCCATTAAGTTTATGCAATTTTTGAAATATGGGTTTCCACTCATGATCCTGACTATTATTATATCTACTGCATATATATATCTTCGATATTTAATGTAATTCATAATCTATGATTATAAAAAGCAGGACCATCATGATTAATGGTCCTGCTTTTTTTTGTATAGTAACGAAACCATTCACCGCGAGCGATCTCATGCAATCAACAAATAGCTATTTATTGAACTCTACTCCCCGATATCAATAACTTCAAATCCGTGCCCACATGCTGGGCAATATCGTGCATTCATCGCAACCTTTTGGCCACAAACACAATCTTTCTCATCGCCAACATGTCCCATCTGATCCTGATTTCTCTGAATCTCTTCTTTCAAGGTTAGTATTTGCTGTATGAGGGGTTCAAGTTGTTCATTATTTAGTGCCTGATTCTCGGTCGTTAGTGACATAAATACAGACCGTCCGATCTCCTGATAATGATCTAAGATTTCCCTTTGTTTAGAGCTGTTCTGCATCTTTAGTCGATTAATTTCTACCGCTACCTTGGCTTTATTCCCAGCTTCGGACACACCTGATTTTAATTTATCAAAAAAACTCATAAGTTCGTACCTCCGTATATTCTATTCTGCTTGCTCAATGATCGTCGTATATAGACGATTAACATTAGCTAATTCCAATTCTAAGGTCACATGCTCATTGTTCAGTTGTTGTAATATCTCGTTGATCACGTATGTCTTATTTTCCACTTGATCCAGTGTATCATTAATTCTGCCTTGAACCATCCAATCCGAAATAAATCCATCAAAGAAATAATCACTAAATTTAAGGAATTCACCAATATCTATCTCGATTGATGTAGTCATCTGAACATCTCTTAGTTCTTTCGAGAATCGACTCAAGTCCCTTTGAGCATTATGAATATACCCCATTGCCTCATCAATATGGCTATGTTTTAAGTGGGTTGATATCATTCCGCCACCAAGCATATCGTAAGTACCCCAGTTTCTAGCTTTCTGAAGCCCTTCCGATGCGCTCTCCAGACTCTCCACGACCATGTTACCCGCCTGAATAGCCTCCTCTAACTCCTTCAGAGTCAACTTCAGTTCAGTTTGTCGATCAACAACCGCCATAAGTTCCCTGTTACTGTGCACCATGGATTGTTCCTTTTGACGTATGATGGCATCATATTCCACTTCCCACCCTCTGACGTGAGAGAGTTCTTGCTGAACATCCTGTATTTGGTCTTTCATATCTTTCACCGTACGTAACGCTTCATCATATTTCACCTTGGCTTCAAGTACTTCCAGTTGTTCACGTTCCATTTTTTCTTCCTTTTTACCCATAATACTATAAACCAAGTTAGACAACGTCATGCCTGTTAGTCTTTCCACTTCATGCTCTTCACGTGTAAGAAGCCGTCCCCACTTTTGTGCTACACCTTCATGCTCCGTTTGCTCTAGCTTTAGAACCTCAAGGCGTTTTTCCCACTTTCTGCAGATACGACCTTTCTCCATCACATCAGCGAGACGTACATTAATATCCTGAAACATGCGTGCTCCCTCCCATTTGCAATCCACTTCCCATAATAGATATTAAACGTTATAACCCCCTAACAAGTTTCAAATTTTTGGCAATGAAAAGAGATAAGATCAGCTAAACTAGATTTTTGCTTGAAAAATAGATATGATAAGACAAGATTTGTTATAAAGGAGTGAAACACGTATTTATGAAAAAGAAACATGTATTACTGCCGTTAATTACACTTATTACTGCTGCTTTAGTGTTAGGTGGTTGTGGTAACAAGCCAACCAATGAGCCAGCAAACGATCAAACAGCTGGGAATAACACGGAACAAACAACGCCTGTTGAACCGACACCACCCCCAAAAGAGACCCCTACAACACAGACAACTAAGAGTTGGGAGAAACCTCCAGCTATGGAGATTGACAGCACCAAATCCTATGAAGCTGAAGTCACAACGAACAAAGGGACTTTCACCATCGAACTTTACGCGAAAGATGCACCTAAAACAGTCAACAACTTTGTATTTCTATCTAAACAAGGTTTCTACAACGACGTCATCTTCCACCGTATTATTGAATCCTTTATGGTACAGACGGGGGATCCACAAGGCACTGGCATGGGCGGCCCTGGGTACCAATTCGAAGATGAGAAGACTACCTATAAATATGAGCCCGGTATTGTAGCTATGGCTAATTCAGGCCCGAATACGAATGGAAGCCAATTCTTCATCTGTACTGGTGACGATAGTGGTTCACTGAACAGTCAGCCGAACTACACCATCTTCGGTAAAATAACGAACGGAATGGATGTTGTGAAACAGATTGCTGCTACACCTGTTACATCTGGGAATGGTGAAATGAGTACACCAACAGAGACCATCCAGATTAAAGATATTAAGATTACAGAGAAATAAATGAATCTGCTGTAGCATAAAAGACCTCGCCATCCTGTTAAGGGATAGCGAGGTCTCCTTTTCTGTAAGGATATATTAGATGATCTTTATTTCTTGAGCAAATCTAATTACTTATTCAAGTTATCCGCTAAGTAATTAATAATGCCATCATCGGAATCTTGAGAGTACTCCCACACCATGACACCTGCTAGTTTTTTGTCTCGAATATATTTAACTTTTGCCTTCAAGGCCTCTTCGTCTTCATAGGTAATAAAGGTATTACCATCATATAAATAGGCCGCCTTCGCTGTATCGTCAAAGTAGCGCTTGAATCCATCTTGGTCTAAATATTTATCTTTTATCGTCTTGTAGCTAAAATCTCTTTTGTTGATATTGATAGGTTTCCCCACGGAAAATACGGCATCCTTATTCGTAGCACTCTTTACATTCTCCCATGCGTAAGAATAGGCTGGAACTCCTAATAGAAGCTTGCTAGGATCAATATTACGCTCTAAGTAAAGATTAATAATACGATCTACGCTAGTTCTACTCTTCCCATTCTTATCCTTAAATAAATTCGAATTATACCCTTTTCTGAAAATAAATATATTTTTCCGTAATAGATGCATACAATCATTTACATTTTATGTTATAACCATTAAGTGAATTCGTGTTTTTTACGAAAATAGTAAAAAACAGGGAAATTATGGCTCTATAACCATAATCGACCTGTTTTAGTTTTAAATAATGCATTATTACTTTAAAATTTGATCAATTCCCACGTTTCATATTCTTTCCATAATAGATTTCATCCATTTCTTCCGTTATTCTCTTTGTAATCTCCTGTTGCTCCCCTGAATCTAGCGTTTCTTTGGTGTAACCAAAGAGATAGTTATCTAGATCAAATGCTTTGAGCTTACACTTGGTATGAAATATGTTCTCTTGATATACGTTAACATCGATCATGTCATATTGCCCTTGAATTTCTTCTGGGATGTAATTTTGAATGGAGTTAATATCGTGATCAATAAATAACTTGTGCCCGCTGATGTCTCTTGTGAAACCTCGCACACGGTAATCTATCGTCATAATGTCCGTATCGAAAGAGTGAATGAGATAGTTGAGTGCTTTAAGGGGCGAGATCTCTCCGCACGTAGATACATCAATATCTGCTCGAAACGTACTTATTCCCTCATCGGGATGGTACTCAGGATAGGTATGAACCGTAATATGACTCTTATCTAAATGCATCAGAACCGTTTCTGGTAACGGACCTGGTGACTCCTGGAACGAATCTGTTGGCGCTGTTTCCACGGGTCCTTCTGACACAAGCATGGTTACACTCGCTCCTTGCGGGAAATAATCCTGTTTCGCAATATTGAGTACATGTGCACCAATAATGTTAGATACAGTCTGCAGAATTGTAGTTAAGCGATCTGCATTATATTGTTCATCAATATATTCTAAATAAGCTTCCCGTTCTTCTTTCGTTCTGGTATAACAAATATCATACATATTAAAACTTAGGGATTTCGTCAGGTTATTGAAGCCGTGTAATTTAATCGTTTGTTCTGGTGTGATCTTCATAAGTCAAATCCTCTCGTTGTTCCAACATTCGAACTCTAATATACCCTTTTTACTCACAGTGAATCAATATTAAACTTCTGTCTAACTGTCTTTACCCATTACCATCATAATAAACACATCTCAATAAAAAAACACATCTGTGCTCTTCAAAGGAAACGAATGTAGGAATACATATATTCTAGTTTCGTCTTACAAATACGGCGAAGCGTAAGCAAGCTTGGGTGATTCTTCTGGTTCCTTCAACAATGGCTGATACATCATAATCGCATGGTTCTCTGTAACGAACTGATCATCAATCAGTTCATGATGAGCATTATACTTTTTACGATGAATGATATTATGCCTCATATATCCTCCCCATGGCTCAAGCGTAATCCGATGGTCTCGTTCGTACACTTCATACGTATAAGACTCAGCCTTCATGGCTCTCCATTCCCCAATTAAATCATTATCATCCATGTAAAGACTTAGCTGATAAGGAACTTCGGTGTCATTACGAATCTGAAGATCTAGATAGTTATATGCACATGTTGCTCCGCTTCCAAAGGGCTGTGTACGTCTTGCATCAGGGAATACGTCATAACTATGACGGTGTCTCTCCGTTATAGTTAACGAGGTATGTAGCGTAATCCAATATATGAGGTTCGAACATTGACACAATCCACCACCAACACCTGCTTTGAAATCGCCATAAAATAGCACCATTCCCTCCTGATACCCTTTACGTTTCGTAGGTTTTCCTATTTGCTTCCAATAAGAAAATGTCTCTCCAGGTTGAAGAACAATACCATTCAGTTGCTTAAGCGCAATCTTCAGGTTGATCACTTTATTATGCTGCATCCACATATCTACATTCTTAAGTTCTCTTAGCAATGGTGTGTTATGCGAACTAATGGTGTGTTCCAATGGATCTAGAGATATCTTCTTTGCATATCTTTCTTTACCCAATATCCACTTCATATATCTTCGATAGACAAAATAATGTTTCCCTACAAATAGTCTCAGTGGCGACCTTTGCTTAGGCTTCATCGGAATTCCCCCTTAGATTAGAACTTCCCATTACACGTCTTGTATCACATTATAATGTATAAAAAATGCTTTGATGATCTATATAAGGCAGGCAGTACTTCTTACAAAAGATCGGCATCCGTTCTCTCATCCAAGTATGCTTCTCTTCATTTTCCATATGAAAAGCATAAAAACCAAAGATACATAATAACATAAAACTTTCCAACAGATACCTATCCTTCTCCGTGAGTACCGACGACTTTCCGGTGTACTCTGCTATCAAATGGTCCCGATCTTCCGACTTAAAGCTAAGCACACTTCCCGCTACATCATAGAGATAATAACCATAACCAAACAGACAAAAGTCAATGATCGCAATCCCATGTTGTGTTACGAGGAGATTGCCTTTGTTAATATCCGCGTGAATGATTCCCCAAGTATTTGCAGTCTTAGGATAAGTCTCTAATCTAGCGTTAAGGAGTGCAAAGCATTTCTTTACGATTATAAAATCATCAGCCGAAAAAACACCCAAAGAGACGCCCACCTCAAGCTTCTTCAGCATTGACTCATTTTCTGTTATATCGGAGTACGTTGGACGAAATTCGCTAGATCTCACTTCTGTTGCTCTTCCAAATTGATGCAAATTGCGAACCTGTTCCGCCAACTGAGTAATGTGTTCTTTGGAGATCACTTCATCCTTCTGTATATCTCTGCCATCAATCCATTGAAGCAGTGTGCTATGAACGACTTCTCCTACTTCTGTCACCTGGGTAACCCAATCCCCTAATGTATTACGAACTGGAGTCTGCACCATGATATCCGTTTTTTCGATCAATTGATCTAATAACATCATCTCCAACTTGAGCCCTTCATAAGTATGTTGCAAACCGCTCATAGCAGAAATTATTGATTTATGTATTCTTAAAAGATACGACATTCCACTGAAGTCATCCGTCACTTTATAGGTCAAATTCTCGTTATGCCGAATAAATGCTGTTGATAAAACATGAATGGGGTACTGCTCTAATATTTCACTAATCATCTTGTCATTCAATTCTGTTACCTCCTGTATATCATGACTGTCGATCACAATCAAGCATAAAAAAGTTTAAACTCTAGTAAAAAAGAGCCCTAAACAGCTTGGAACACTGCCTTGGGATCCCTTTACGTGTATATATTTGACAGATTCTCAAGCCAAGTGCGACAGGGCTTCCATGAATGATTCGTGAGCAGTCTTCCAACCCAAACATT
>LIDZ01005683.1_pt7 | contig 101845 bp, 97 predicted proteins | sample 644651 | NCBI WGS metagenome assembly LIDZ01 (sample SAMN03856242, study PRJNA289617) | food metagenome | isolation source: wine grapes on drying loft during traditional withering process | host: Vitis vinifera cv. Corvina | place: Italy: Gargagnago di S. Ambrogio di Valpolicella | collected 2014-01
ATCATCTTTTACTGCACATTTCCCATAACTTTTACCTTCAAGTCTTTTGCAAGCAAAGCAACTTTTACATCCAGTATAGTTCAAATCATATAAATTTATTATTTCAGTTTCAATTTCTTTATCTTTTGCTGAGTCTTTTACTCCATCTAAAGCTTTTTGAAGTAATGTAGCTGTATTCTTATTTTTTCTTGGACTTCCATTAATGGCATAAATTTTCATAGTAGCACTCCTTTTTTTATATGTTTCTTTTTATTTTTTTGTTATAATCAATATAACATATAAGCATTAATATACAAGTATGCAGTTTTTTCTGCTTTAGTATATAAAATATACTATTAGATTTAAAGGAGTTGTAATTATGAATAATGATATGAATAGTAATATAGAATTCCCTGATCATAATATATATGAGACACAATGTTCTGTTATATATGCTCTTGATATTGTGGGGCAAAAATGGAAATTACCTATCATGTGGTATTTATTAAAAAAAGATGCTACTAGATACAATGAATTAAAACGAAAAGTTAAAGGTATTACTAATATGATCCTCACAAAATCTTTACAAGACTTAGAAGCTCATCAACTTATTGTTAGAACTCAATATGAAACCATTCCCCCTAAAGTTGAATATTCTTTAACGGAAAGAGGTAAATCCCTTCTTCCTACCTTGAATGAATTATCTATATACTACATTCTGTATCTTTCTATTAATTTTTTTATACCTATATATTCCTAATATTATAGGTATAATACTTAATACAATAAAAATAATTCCTAAAATATATGTGAAATTAGTATCAAATAGCTTTATTAACGTAATAGCTATAGCTAAAAGTCCTATTCCCGTTCTTATATACGCTAACAAAGTCCTCTCATTTGCCAATAGTGTTCTATCTGCTGCTAAAAAATCTCTGAGTATCATTTCATTTTTATCAAAATTATATATTTTTTCTTTATCTTCTTTCCCTATCATGAGATACCTCCTGTTTTAAGATTCTTAATACCTACTGATTATTCTTGTTATTTCTTGAAATCTTAAAATTGTATATTCATAAAAATCCTTATATGATGAACAGAAATAATTTTCACCCAACACTTTTTTATTAGCTGGCTCATAATGTCTTCTACATCCACCTCTACATCCACCTCTACATACAGATATGAATTTACATTTATTACAATTATCTGGAATGCCTATTGACTCTTCTACAAATCTCCTAGCTTTTTCCCCTTGTAATAAATTCTTTATGCTACTTTCTGTAATACTTCCCATATTCCATTTGTCAATAACATAAAAATCGCATGGATAGCATGAACCATCTGCTTCAATAACTAAATTTGAAGAACATTGACCTCTCATATCACAAGCTTCTGGATGTAATCCTACAAGTATTTGAAGTATGTTATCAAACATTCTAATACTTATTTTTTTGCCTTCCATGAAATCTTTATACCATAAATCAAACATTTTTTTTAAGAAGTCACCATACATCCTTGAAGTTAAGGAGTATGGATTCTCCCCTGCCTCTGTCCCTAATTCATCTAAACAAGGTATAAACTGCAAGTAGTCAAATCCGTTTTTACTATAATATGTATATATCTTTTGAACATGTCTAGCCATGGATTTTGTGACTACTGATAAAATATTGTATTCAACTTTATATTTATTTAAGCTTTCAATGGTCTTTTCTATTTTCTTATAACTACCTATTCCATTCATATCTATACGATTTTGATCATGAATATCTTTAGGTCCATCTATGGAAAGCCCTACTAGAAAATTATTCTTAGCCAAAAATTCTGCCCATTCATCATCAATCATTCTGCCATTTGTTTGAATAACATTATTTATTCTTATTTTTTTTATATTATATTTTTCCTGCATGCTTATTAGATTTTTATAGAAATCAATGCCAGCTAAGGTAGGCTCTCATCCTTGGAATGCAAACCCAACTGCATTATCTCCATATTCAAAAACTTTTTTTACTATTGTTTCTAGAGTTTCATATGACATTAATCCATAGTTTTTTTCTTTTCTATTTTCTGAAACATCATTATAAAAACAATACTTACATCTCAGATTACAGCTACCTGATGCTGGTTTTATTAATACATTTATTGCTGGCATTTTTTCACCTTCCTTCTATAATTAATATTTATTCTACTTTATCTGCAAATTCTATAAGATTATTAATTAAGTCCTCTTTTGTTAAAGGTTTATCTTTGTATATGTTTATTCTTTCATATTGTTCTTCTGGCGCTTCTGATTCTATCATAAGCCTTCTAATTAATTCTAACATTTGAATTTCTTTATCCAAATCATCTATATTATTCAATTGCTTTGGATCTTCTTCTATATTGAATAACTTATTACCAAATCTAAATGAAGATATATACGTAGAAGTTGATACTTTCAATACCTGTATATTCTTTGTAAATTCAAATTAATTAGTAAGTTCAGCCATTTTAAGTTGATTTTCACTAAAGAAATTTCTCATAACAGTTGGCATAAGTGTATATTCAAATAATGGCTTATTTTCTGCACTTTTTGCTGCTCTCATATATACATACTTACCATCTGTTACATTTATATGTCCACCATGTACTCCAAATAATGCACCATCTCTAATTTGTGTATCTTTACTTATAGTTTCTTTCAGCTGTTTACCTTGCATTTTACCCGGTATATCAATTCCAAAATACTCTAGCAAAGAGGTGATATCTATAGTTTGAACTAAAGCTTCTCTTCTCTCATTTTTAATTCCTAATCTAGGATCCCATATAAAAAATGGTATATTGGAAATTTCATTATAAAGTGGCTGAATATTTTTTCCCCACCATTCATCTTCCCCCATTAATAGTCCATGATCCGTATTTACTATTAACATAGTATCCTTCCACATATCATGCTTATCCATAGAATCTAATATTTTTCCTAAATAATTATCGCACATACTTATTAATGCTGCATATTCATAATTAACATGCTCAATAGATTCCCTACTTTCAGTAACTGGTTGATAACTTGGCCAATCAAAAATATTTACCTTTATATTCATGAGTATATAAATCTTTATACTTTTGAGGAGTATAAAAAGGTTCATGTGGATCAAAACACTCAATTTGCAAAAACCAGTTATCTTCAGTTTTATTTATTTCAATAAAATCCAACCCAGCTTTAAATGTCTTATAAGCTGAAAGATCTTCTTCCTTTTGTTGATACATTCTATTTACCCAATTTTGCTTAAAAGAGACTCCACTTTTCACTGTTTCTAACTGCTTAGGAATTTCTATGTCTCCTATATGCGCCTTCCATCTATCACCTTCTTGTCCCCTAAACCCCTCCCAGCTATTATATCTATTATGATAAGTACATCCTCCATCTTCAAAATAATGAGAATGATCTGTGATTAAATGTGCATAGGTTCCATTGTTTTTCAAAATTTCTAGCATCGAATCATCAAATGGTTCAAGTGGCCCCCAGCTCCTATGAAGAAAATTATACCTTCCTGTATGCAATTCTCTTCGTGCTGGCATACATGGTAAACTTCCTGCATAAAAGTTATCAAAAGTTACAGTTTTTTCTTGTAATCTTTTAAAGTTTGGTGCTTTAATCCACTCATTTCCATAAGAAGGTAAGGCATTTTTTCTTAATGTATCAAACATTATCATTATCGCTTTCAAATAACTCAACTCCTTCTTTGATTATATTTTAATTAAGATATTTAGAGTATTAATATAGTTAATATAGAAGTAGAAGTCATTAAGCTATATTTAATATATACCATTATTTTTTATTTAATATTTACTATTTCTTCTTCGGAACTCTCTACATTTACCCAATTCTTAATAAGTTCACAACTTTCACCACTTGTAAAAACTACTATTCTATCAGTAGATGCTACTTTACTTTTTATTGATTCTATATCAAATTTAACAAGTATATCCCCCGCTTTAATTTTCTGTCCTTCACGTACAAGCAATTCGAATCCCTCACCATTTAAATTACTGTTTTTTAGACCAAATGCATGTAAAGTGGGAAATATCATTTCTACAACACCATCCATAGCTGAATATACTTCTCCATTTTTAGGTTCTATTGCAAAACCATCACCTAAACTTTTGGAAGAGAATGCTTCATCATCTACTTCTGTTATATCTTTCATTTTCCCTTTAGCTGGAGAAACAATTTTAAACTTTGCCTTTTTAAGAAAATCAAACATTATTATTCTCTCCCTTTCACTGATTCACGAATAACAATATCCGTGTCAATTCTAACTATTGAATTTTCAATAGTTCCTTTTTCAAGTGCTTTCATTAACATAGATACAGCTTCAAATGCCATCAATTGTTGATTTCCAAAAGTTGTTAATGCTGGTCTAATATATTTTGCTAGTGGTAAATCATTTGATCCTGCAATTGAAATATCTTCTGGCACTCTAATACCTTCATCTTGTAATGCTTGCATGCCACCAAACGCAATATCATCATTTGCATAAAATATTGCATCAATATTTGAATTTTCCTTTATCAATTTTTTAGTCGTATCATATCCTGCTCTAAATGTACTCTCATTTGCATCAATAAATATATGCTTATCTAATAATCCAATTTTTCCAAGTACTTCCTTGAATCCTTTATATCTTGAACTAGAACCAATAGTAGTTCCAGAACCCTTCATAAAAACAATCCGTTTATGCCCTTGTTCAACCAGATATTCTGTTATCAGAATATCTCCTTTTATGCTATCACCATAAACTGAGTATAAATTTTCACCAGATATCTTTCTTCCCACAACAACAATCGGTAAATAATTGTTTTAAATCTATTCATATTTACGTGATTTACCTACTGCAAATGTTATGATAAATGCAGCAATTGCTCCAACAAAATAGCAAATAATATATTGCAAATATTTTCCGTCAGCTATTAATGGAATAGCTGACATACCTGCAGCACCTAACGCAGATGTTCTAACGTCTAATAATCGGATCATTGCACCACCAAAACCAGCACCTATAGATCCAGTAATAAACGCAAACCCTGTTGGTATGTTTACTCCATAAATACATGGTTCACCTACGGCAAGAAAACTTGTAGGAATTGCAGCTTTAGCGATATTCTTCATTTTTTTGTCTTTTGTTAAGAAGAAAATAGCTGTTGCTGCTCCTACCATTCCGGCATTACTCATAATTTGTATACTGTTTAAAGCCGTAGAACCAGTTGAATTAATAAGCTCTAAATTTATAGGTGTAAGTCCTTGATGTAATTTAGTTGTAATTAATGATGGTGCACAAGCTGCAAGTACAAATCCTCCTATAACACCACTGAAATTTAAAATATACATTAATCCATTGGTAACCCAACCTGTTAATACGCCCATGATAGGCATAACAATGAAAAATAATAAAATAGCAACTATAAACGTCGATAATACAGGGATTACAACAACTGCAATAATATCTGGAATAATCTTACGTAATAGTTTTTCAACTTTAGAAAGAATATATACTGCAAGAATGACTCCAAATAATCCGCCTTGTCCAGATTTAAGATTAATAATACCAAGAGTTGATGCAATTGTCATAGCACCCACTAATCCACCTATAATTATATCTGTCCCAAATTCCTTAGCAGCAGTTATTCCTACATATATCGCTAAGAATGAAAAAGTAGAACTTCCTATAATTCCAAAAATAGTGCTAATTTGTAGTACATGCCACATTTGTAACACAATTTGAGTAGCTGTAAGTTTATCTGTAGCTTTAATACCTAATTCAACGGCTTTAATTACAGCATTATTAGTTATAATATTATTAATCCCCATAATAACGCCTGATGCTATAATTGCAGGAATAATAGGAACAAAAATATTCGATAATGTTTTAAGAATGTTTGATTGCTTTTTCTCTTGTTTTATAATTTCGTCTTGAGTCATGCCAAGTAATTCATTTATTGCTACTCTAATTTTTGTACATCTTCCAGGACCAACAATAATTTGAACGGTATCCTTTACAACAACTCCTTGCACAAAATTTTCTTTACCACCAGAGAGTTCAATAATTTTCTCTGCCATATCTTTGTCTTTCATATTTTTTCTCCCCTTTTTTTGCTATTTGAAACGTTTCAAATATATTTTTAAATTGCAATAAAGTTTATTTAAATTTAAAATTTATTCTTTATCGTTTATACTTTTCTAATGCTTTCTTTTTTCCATGGATTTTTCTATAAAAATAGTAAAGAATATATATATCTTTACCCTACTCAGATATCTCTGGAATTCATTTATAGCGATATCAATTCTTTATTCAGATATCCATAACCTAAAATAACCCACTACAATACTTACATTAAACTATTGTAGTGGGTTTCATGGTAAAAATTAGTTGCATCTAAGGGTGGTTTTTTGACTTATTCTTGTATTTAATGGTAAAGAAAATCGAGACTGTTTATATCTCAGCAGCGTCATTTGAGAAATAAAAAAGCTGCTATACTAATTTTTTAACGCAACAGCTCATATATTTAATTTTTCCTTTTTAAAAAATACGATTAAACTTAACTGTGAAATGGTTGATTTTTTCACTTAGGTCAGCCTTCATAACTTCCTCACTTACTTCTGATATAAAAATCTCACTAACAAGCAATTTAAAATAATCTTGCAGTGCCTGCTCATGGGTTAACTGATTTTCAAATAAATAATTTTTATCTGCTAATTTAGGCATCATTACAGTATCCTGCATAATTAACAATTTGCTATTAATATGTGAAAAAAACACACCTTTATCTTTTCCTGATTAAAAAAAAGCTTCTATTTGATTATTTCTTTTTTCAATTCACTGGTAATTTCTAAATACAATTCAGGATAGTTTTTATCTAATTCATTTTGAATAATACAGTCACTGTATCACTTTGTTTTTCTTTCACATTCATCTGAACTCCTAACTAAACTCGAATAGTTAATTCCCCATTCACATAAATTCGTCAGAACTGGTAAAAGATTTCTTCCATAATCCGTAAGAGAATATTCTACTTTGGGTGGAATTTGATTATAGATAACTCTATTAATTAACTGACTTTCTTCCAAAGCTCTAAGCTGCTGGGTTAACATTTTTTGTGTAATATTAGGTATACTTCTTCTTAACTCATTAAAACGCATAGTCTTTTTACCTAAATGCCAAATAATAACTGGTTTCCATTTACCTCCTATGATGTCTAAGGTTAATTCCATAGAACAATTGTATTCAATGCCGTTAAAGTTTATCACTTTTAGATCCCCTTTTATGTTTAGTATATAAATAGCAACTACGTTACTAAAAAGTGCGTACTTGATAATAATATCTACACCATATATAGTATATTTTATAAACTATTCTACCATAATCAATTTAGAATTGTAATAAATACATGTTTATAATTCCTATTGTAAAAAATAATAGGATTATGATATATATACTTTTAATCAAAATATATTTAAGGAGTGATTCTATGCCAGTTATAACAATTGAAGGTGGAAAAATTACAAAGGAACAAAAAGAGCAACTTGTAAAAGAGGTTGTAACCTCTGCAAGTAAAATTCTTAATATTCCTGAACAAGCTTTTGTTACTCTTATAAAAGAAAATGATTTCGATAACATAGGCAATGGAACTGAATTATTATCTAATAAAATAAAATAATTATTTTAAATGCTAGGTATATTCTAGCATTTTTTGTCTATTTTCCTTTTTAGAATCGTATTTTTGAATATTGGGCAGAAAAAAATATTGCAAATATTCAAATCTCAATATAGCACATTTATCTAAATTCCCACAAAGTAAAAAAATCACGAAAATTAAGATTTTCGTGAGTTTTATGATGGAGACTAAGCAACACCTTTTAGTATTATTCTATGCTAATTTTCTTTTGACCTCTTCTTCATTTTTCTTCTTTGATTTAAGCATCTTGTAAATCAACCCAAGTATGATAAACCATACAGGCGTTACAAATAGAGCTACGCGAGTTTCATTATTAAATGCCAATGTAACTACAACAAAAGCAAAAAATGTTAGAATTATATAGTTTATAATTGGGTAAAGTGGCATTTTAAATTTGCTCTTAGCAGCAAGTTTAGGATTAGTTTTGCGATATCTTAGATGGCAGATAACTATAATTGCCCAAATGAAGATAAAGCAGAATGTTGATATACTTGTAATTAGTACAAATACTCCTTCTGGCATAATATAGTTCAAAACAACTGAAATCAAGATGACAATTGCAGAGAAAATTGTAGCATTAGAAGGTACTTGATGAGAAGTTAATTTTTTCATTGACTCCGGTGCATTATTTTCTTTAGCAAGAGAGTAAACCATACGGCTTGTGCTGAAGATACCACTATTACAAGCAGATGCAGCTGATGTCAGTACAACAAAATTTACAACACTTGCTGCTGCTGCGATTCCAACTCCAGCAAATACCTGTACAAATGGGCTTTTATCTGGATTAATTGAATTCCATGGGTATATACTCATAATAATAATAAGTGCTCCGACATAGAAAATAATAATTCTAATTGGAATATTGTTAATAGCCCTTGGAATAACATGTTCTGGATCTTCAGTTTCACCGGCTGTTAAACCAACTAATTCGATTCCAGTAAAAGCAAATACAACCATTTGGAATGAAATGATAAAACCACTTGCCCCATTTGGGAACCAGCCACCATTATTCCAAAGGTTCTTAAAGCTAGATACACCAACATCTGTAGAAAATCCTTTAATAATCATAAATGTACCAATGATAATTAGTGATAAAATTGCAATAACTTTAATTAATGCAAACCAGAATTCCATTTCACCAAATAACTTTACTGTGGCAAGGTTCATAATTAGTAAAACTACAAGAACTACAAGGCTTGGAACCCATCGAGCTATATTCGGGAACCAGTATTGTATATAAAGTCCAGTAGCCGTTACGTCAGCCATAGCAAGGGAAATCCAACAAAACCAATAAGTCCATCCAGTAATAAATGCTGCTCCGTTTCCTAGATAATCCTGTACAAAGTCTACAAAAGAATGGTAGTTTAAATTAGAGAGCAATAATTCCCCAAGGGCACGCATAACAAAAAAAAGAATTACCCCTGTTATCATGTACGCAAATAAAATAGATGGACCTGCCAAGTGAATGGACCTGCCTGCACCAAGGAATAATCCAGTACCAATTGCACCTCCAATTGCAAGTAATTGAACATGACGATTTTTTAGTCCTCTTGATAATTTTTGATTTTCTGACGTTAATTGATCCATTTTATTCCTCCATCTTAGTCAAAAGGCATATACTAAAAAATGCCTTTTCCTATATAAGTATTTTGTAATTGGAGATACAAATAGGAATAGATAAGATCCAAATTAAGTAATAGATAATATATTACCTTTGTAAGATATGTTACCTGCCCCTGTCCTTTTACCTGAGAGTTTCGCCTTTGCGGCTTTCTCCTTCGGTGCTCATAAGAGTCTCTCCAAGGATTCATCCAATAGCGGTCATCTCTAATTAAATTAGGTACCTGAAAGATTTACTTCTTCGGTGTATGACCATAGCCATAACTCTCCCGCTATCTTCATCTGAATTAATAGTTTTTACCGTTCTATATTAATATATATCTAATAAAGTTGCAATATTTTTTTCATTTTAATTAAAATATGAAGGTTATTTTATCATAATTACTAAAAGCTTTTCCTTTTGCTATACATATAAACTTTAATTCATTCTTTATTTTCTAAAATTTTTGATATTAGTGTAGATATATAATTAACGTAAGGATCATTATCTCTATTGCTCAATACAATAATTAAATATTTCTTATCAACATTTCTTTTCACATATGAAGTATAACCAGATAGATTTCCACCATGAGAAATACTCTTATTTCCTTTATTACTTTCATCAATAAACCATCCATATCCATAATCAGATAAATTAGGAGTAAACATTTCTTTTAGAGATTGTTTATTAATTATTTTCCCTGCATATAAAGCCTCTTCCCATCTATATAAATCTTCAATTGTTGAATATATTTCTCCAGCCGAAGCTATACGTGACCCTTCTATATCAATTGTTTTTTCATATTCATTTTTACTATTATCTATTGTATCATAGCCAATTGCTTTGTCTTTTATAGCAGCTTTATCACTTAAAAAGCCTGTATTACTTAAATTTAAAGGCTTTAATATGTTCTCTTCTATATAATTTTTATAATTCTTTTTTGATATTTTTTCTATTATATATCCAAGCAATATATAATTTGAATTGCTATACTCAAATTCTGTTCCAGTATTAAAATCAAAAGGCTTATTTTTAAACAATTCAATGAGTTCTTCTAAAGTATATGTATGTTCTCCACTTTCTATAGATTCAGCTGATTCTACATAATCGTAAATTCCTGATGTATGATTAAGAAGGTTATAAATTTTTATTTCATCCCCATTGGGATAATCTGGGATGTATTTACTAAGCGCATCTTGAACACTTAAAAGTTTCTTTTCTTGAAGCATTAAGATTGCTGTAGCTGTAAACTGTTTTGTTATAGAGGCGATTTCAAAGGTTGTCTGTATTGTATTTGCAACTCCATTTTCATAATCTCTCATTCCAAACGCTTTATTTAATACTATATTGCTACCTTGTGCAACCAGAATCGCACCACTAAATTCATAATCTTTAGAATAATCATTAATATAATCAATTACCTTTGATTGAAAATTCTTGCTAATCCCATTTGTGCTTTCTTTTAAAGCTTTTGTTTCATTACTTTCATTGTTAGCACACCCATTTAATAATAGTGCAAATATAATTATTAAAGTTATCACATATAATATAGTTTTTTTTATCATAATTGTATTCCTCAAAATCTAAAATTTGTGTTGAATCCCTAGTTCTATATTTTATATTTGTAAACATTATAATTTTTTCTAATTTTCTTATATTATACCATGATTGTATTTTGTGAATATCTTACAATTATTAAAAATCATTTAGACTATATTAACACTTATTCTAAAAAATAATAGGATTATGATATATATACTTTTAATCAAAATATATTTAAGGAGTGATTCTATGCCAGTTATAACAATTGAAGGTGGGAAAATTACAAAGGAGCAAAAAGATCAGCTTGTAAAAGAGATTGTAACCCCTGCAAGTAAAATTCTTAACATTCCTGAACAAGCTTTTGTTACTCTTATAAAAGAAAATGATTTCAGCAACATAGGTAATGGAACTGAATTATTATCTTTATAGTCTACTTAGAGCTTTAGAAAAATTTCTTAATGAGTATAAATCATTGTAACTCAGAATAACATTTATTAACTATTTCTTTAATTTCTGCAGTTGCTTCACTTCCTGATAAAACAACCAATTGACCGGTAAAAGTCCTTACCCATTTCATCTACATCTTCATAATTTTCCTCTAACTTTTGAAGCAAAGATTCTTCATTAAGAGCAGTTTTATCTATAAAATAATATATATTAAATTTATTTACATATTCCTCTATCATCTTAAAATTATATTTATTTACAACAAACCCAATAATGTAATCTTTCTCGGTTTTCTTAGCTCCTTTTTTTATAGTTACGCCAAACATAGATACCTCGGGTATTTTCTTCATCTCAAATTTTTTATATGCCACTGCTGCAAAATCTAAGTGTTCTATTATTTCTGTAAATGAGATTTTGGCTTCGTCCTGAGTTCCGAAAGATAATAGTTTAGAATCCATAACTCCTAGGCAGAAATTCTCCCCAATTAGTCCATTTAAAACCTTTACTTTAAAACATCTTTTTGTTTTATTCTATAAAAATCTTAACTCCATCTTCGTCTTCTTCACTTCTTACCTTTAACTTATTTCTATCAAATAAAAACATGTTCTCATTCTCCTTTAATTACTATAATATATAAATACTGCACAGTCAAAAGTTCTTCCTGAATATATCCTAAACCATCTACAAATCTATATTACCATGTTTCACTATACTGCTAGGTGCTTTTCCTTTTGTTTCTACAATGATAATCTTTAGAGCAATAAATACCACATCTATCAATTATTAATACTCTCTTGATTTTAAACTTTTACTATTGTATTCTTCAAATTCGCCAACAATAGCGAAAATGAGCCACCTAAAACAAATTAGGTAGCTCATTCTATGTTAGGCACATTCAAACAAATTACAAGTGAGTATGATATTACAATTACAATGAAGTGCCATCTTTTGTATTATAACTTTGCTTTTTCTATATAGTGACAATTAATTTCTATATGATTCAAAAACAACAATAATCTTTCATAAAGCGGGTGAACTTTATCACCATACTTTGCTTCTAGACTTTCTCCAATGTCTTTTACATTTTTTTTGCCATCTATCTGTAAAAGTATCCAGCTTCCATATTCATCTAAAGAAATCTTTTTATACTCTGGAATTCTGAATTTAAGTTTTCTAAAAAACTTTTGGACCTTATGATCTTGTTTTTGAATTATAGTCACAATATTGTCTTTATCTACTTCATATTCTAAATTATCAAATATTTTATATATGATATTTAAAACGTCTTCGTTACTTTTCAGCATTTTTTATTTTAATTCCTAATAGAGGTATTATTGTAGCTATTATTAGACCTAATAATATTATGATTGCCATTCCATTAGAAGCAGAAAATCCACTTGGTCCATTTCCTTTTACGATACCTGTTACTTGGAATATTATACCTACAAGCCCTATTATAGACCCTCCAGCAACAAGCCCAGAAGATAAACTTATACCATTGGAAACTTTAGCTTCTTTTTCTTTTTCGGATTTAGAAGTTTTTTCTACAAATAAACGAACTAATGCTCCTATTAGAATTATAGTAGTTGTAGATATAGGTAAATAGAATCCTATAGCAATTGCCATTATAGGAAGGTTTAACATGAATAAAACAAGTCCCATAGCAACACCAACAATTATCATAACCCAAGGTAATTGACCTGACATTATGCCAGCAGTTAATGTTGACATTAAGTTAGCTTGAGGTAATGCAAATGGAACATTATCACCAGTCATTTGAAGTTGGTTTGAAAGTAATAATATAGTACCAACAACTACTGCAACACCAAGCACTCCAGCTATAGCAAAGTACTTTTCCATTTCCTTTTTGTCACCACCTATTACGAAAGTAACCTTTTGTGATTGTGAGTAACCAGCAGCTACAGATATTGCAGTAACAATAAATGTACCAAATAAAAGTAATGATCTATTGCTCTCAGGATTTTTCCATCCCATTACAACAAATAATAATGTTACAACAACTATAGAAGCTATAGTCATACCTGATACGGGAAGGTTTGAGGTTCCTATAGTACCAGTTAAACGACCAGAAACTATAACAAATAGTAATGATAAGAATAATGATAAAATAGAAGCAAGTATTGCCATCACTATATTACCATTAGATGCCACGAAACCACCTATGAAACCTAGTATTATACCACCAAATAATATTATGTTTTCAACAGATGAGCTCTTACCACTATTTGAAACCTTAACATTAAGAGTTTCTTTTATAGAAGATATTATCGTTGGGATAAGTTTTATAGCACCTATTAAACCACCAGAAAGCATCATTCCAGCTCCTATATATTTAACATAGCTACCAGCTATATCTTTAACTTGCATAGCATTTATAGTAACATTTGGATTATTCCATACAGATTCCCCATCTCTTCCAAGGCTTGAGAAGTAACCTATTAAAGGCATAATACCAAAGTTAGATAATATAGCCCCAGCAAACATAGTTATAGATACATCCATACCAACTATGAATCCTATACCTAATAATAGAGGGTTAACCTCAACTTCAAATTTCCACTTGTAGAAAGTTTCATTTACATAGCTTATAACGTTGTTAGCTACATTCAAAAATGAACTAGTTATAACAGTTATAATTCCTCCTACTCCAAAACCAATTCCCATGAACTTCATTGATTCTCCAGCACCTTCTGAAGCAACAAGGGTTTCAGATATAGCCATTGATTCAGGATACATTAATTTACCATGTTCTTCAACGATTAAGTAATTGTAAACAAGAGAAGCTATTCCAATACCGAATAGAACTCCAGCTGAACCAACAACAAAACCCTCTAAGAATGTAACCTTAGCACCTATTAAAAGAACTGCTGGTAATACGAATATTACACCACTAGCAACAGATTCCCCACCACTTGCCATACCTTGAACTAAATTTTTACCAAGTATACCCTTTTGCTTAGCAAATGCAGCTATTAATGCAGAACCTATTATAGACCCTGGTATACCAGCAGCAACCGTAAGTCCTGATTTCATGCCTGAATAGGCAGTTGATGCTGAAAATAAAATAGCCAAAATAATACCGATTATTAATACTACAACGTTTCCACCCGATTTAGAACCACTAGAAACGTAGGGAACATAGTCTTTACCAACTACACCACCATATGCATCTTTAGATAATTTATTTTTCATAAAATGTACCTCCTTTGATTTTACCCCTCCTAATTATATCATGATTTTTATGTAATACTATCTTTTTAGACCTTTTATCCCCTATATATCCCTCTATTATTTAATATTTCTATTAAAATATTAAAATAAAATACTTTGTACTGCTGCCAAATTCAAAAATGAGCTAAGATAATTTTAGCTCATTTTTTATATAAAACTACAAATCAGCTTTCTCTATTATTTAATTTGCCATAAAGCTGGTACAGCGCTTGGTTCCCAACCTACCAATGAGGTATGGCCTGAATACATTTATAGGTACTGTCTATTGTAAGTTACAATATCTCCAACTTTGTATGCATGATTTGGAACCCATGCATTGTTAGATGTAGAATCTGATACAACTACTGTAACCTTGTTAGAAGTAGCAGAATTTGTACTGTCATTTGAAACTACTATATAATCATAGCTACCCTTAGACTTATTCGTAACAACATGAGAAATGTTTGCTTCATTTACACCTGGAGTTAGAGTTCCTGAATAAATAACTGTTGTTCCTTCATATATCTTGTAGCCTGTTGCAGTATTATTTTTTGGTACTACAGCAGTTAAAGTATATGTTCCATTATTTACGGCACTAGCAGATAATACCGCTGGTTGTAATGTGTTATCTCCTGCTTTGGGTACTGTTACTATTACTTGGTTTGAAGTAACGGTTTTACTTCCATCACTTAATTCAGTTTGATAGATATATGTTCCTGGAGCCTTTGATGTAACATTATAGTTAAGTTCCTTAGCTGGTTGTCCATCTGTTAAATTTCCTGAAGCTACTACTGTTATTCCCTCATAAATTTTATAGGAAGTTGCAGTATTATAAGCTGGAACCACTGCAGATATTAAATAGCTTCCATTGGTAACTGGTGAAGCGCTTAGTACTGCTGCATTAAGTTTATTTACAGGTGGAGTTAAATTATTAAAATAACTTCTAAAATAATTAGACCAATCAAAGTTTGAATATTGGTCCCAATTTATTGACCAAGTCATAAGGCCTCTTAAATTAGGATATTTATTGTTAATCTTATAGTTTCCAACCGTTCCTCCATTGATTAATCCATCTAAAGCGCATTGTACCTCATTATTTGAAACATATCCATTTCCAGCATAATTGCAACTTGGAACACCAATAACCACTTGATCCTGTCTTAGTGCTGGGAAGAAATAATTGGAATCATTATTTACATTAAAGCCTGTTAAAAGCATATCGGCTAAAGAAGCATAGAATTCTCCAGTTCCCATGGATTGAGCCTTACCATTGATGTCATTTATTGATCCTGAATTATAATATTGAACTTGAAGCCAGTTTAATTGATCTCTAAGTCCATAGATTACTGGTAAAAATGCTCCAGCTCTATTATCAACAGATGAATTTAATCCACCATAGTATGCATGTCCTAGCTGAACAAAAAAGGTTTCAGGAGCCATGGTTAATACAAAATTACTACCATATTTGGCCTTTAATTGCTTTAAAGCACTAATTGTATTAACTACAACAGGAGTCGTTGGATTTTTAAAATCTTTGTCCCCTGCATCTAAATGAAGAGAATGTCCTTCAAAATCTACATCTAGTCCATCCAAACCATACTTATCAATAATAGTACTTACAGAATTAACAAAGGTATTAACAGATGTGGTAGTTGTTAGTTGAACCTCGCCATTTTGTCCACCAATAGATAACAAAACTTTTTTTCCTTTGCTTTGAAGATATTGAACATCGCTTTTAAACTCAGTCTCTGTTTCATTTATAATATAAATCTGTGTTTTATCAGTATTTTTTATATATTAAAATAACCCTATAAAACACAAATATCCAATTTCTAAAACATCTTCACCAAAACCATCTCTAAAAAATTCTGTAACTGCTTCAGTATTATTGCCAATAATTCTTGAGAAAACTACAACATAATCTTTTATATCTTTAAGTAGAGAGCCTGAATCTACGATTTGGAGTGAATCACTTACCCCGTGAGAGTCTGCCAATAGGGCTTGCTTATTTTTATTCATACAATATTTCAAAAATACAGCATACCTTACTAATAAATACTCTATTATAATCATTTGAAAGGAAATTGTAATATCTAAAATATCATTGCTTACGCAACTGCTTAAAATATCAGATACAATACAGTTTTCATTTAACATATTATATTGTTCAAATAAACTTTTATAATCAGGCCACTCAATTGAAAGAGTTTCAATTTTAATATTTTCCGTAAAATCAGAAATACCTTTTAAAAGAATTTTAAAACTAGAAACTTCCTTATAATTCTTTATAATATCTAAAAATAGATAATTAATTTCTTCAATTGAATCATTTATGTTTGGCTTTATTTCCTTATACATATCTATAGATTCTTGTATATACCCTCTGCTCTTATACTTTTCTAGTTCTTCTAATAAACTTTCTTCTCTGAAGCTTTCATCTTCTAAAATAGCTAATAGTATTTGAAAACTAACAATAAACTTTTCTTCTAATAAAAAATTTTCCTGCTGCATTATATTAACTATAGCTTCCCTGATTTTAAGTTCTAATAAATTACCTTTTAAATTAAGATCATTTTCTGACGTAATATTTATTTTTCCAGTTATGCTGCTTATAAGTTCTACTACTTCAGGACATGCACATGACAATGAAAGTTCTTTTTTATCTTCAAAGATATTCTCTATCCTAGGAAACCTATGACATGTTGATGATAGATACTCTTCTCCAAGGCTTTTTACCACTTGGCATAATCCTTCTTTATCCAAAAGCGAGCACGCTTCATGATTTTCCTTATTTATAAAATATTCTGTTTTTCTTCCGCATTCTTTTACTTTTACATTATTTAAAACAAACCCTGTCTTATCCTTTTCTTTTTTCCATTTATTATAAGTATCTTTATCTATACTAACGTCCCATCCGGCGCAACATGTAAATCTGCATTTATCAGCTATGCACTTAAACTTATCATAATTTGAAATTTTTAAGATATCTATTTCTTTATTCATATAATTTAACTCCAATTTCTTATATTATTAACTTAACCATTCTTTATTATAATAGACTTCTTTAGTTTTAGTCTACTGTTTAACTACGATAATAATACTATATTTTTATCTGCTCAAAATACTTTTGTTTCTATGAAATTAATATACCATAGAAATCAGTTCCATTCTTGATTTGATACCTTTCTTGGATCTCATGCATTATTCTCATCATAGTTCTTGCGATAGGCTATACAATAAGGAGTTCCAAAAATATAGCTACACAAAAATTACGTGGTCAGGAAATTAGAAACTCTTTAATGACTTTTAGAGTGAAACATTTGCTAAACGTTCTGAGCAAAGTATTATAATGCAGGTTATAACCTACAAAAGCTGCGGGGCACAAAAACAGCATTGCTACTGGAAATATCGGAGAATGTGAATTCTGAGGTTCTAAGTTGAAGTAGAATAAAAGGAAAATAAAGAGGTTAGCTATAGATCTGATAGCTAATCTCTTTATTTTTAGTAAACTTATTTATTAATAACAGTCTTAGCCATTTCAATCATTGCCTCTTTGTCAACGTCATCATAATCCATATTCATAATCGAATATTCGATTCCATTTTCATACCAACCAACACTTTGACTTTTGTATGCCTCAACTTCATCACTACCAAAAGCCATGTCCAAAGCTCCTTCTTCAATTAATTTTAACTCTTCTTCTGTTTGTTTATAACCTTCTGGAACAACTTTACGTTGAATGCTATTATAATATATTTTAACACCATTATATTCAGTTATCTCTTTTTTATGATTTATATCTTCGTTAAAGTATTGTTCATCAATAGCAGTTGCAGTCATAAATAAACTTTGATTTTTTTCAGCTCCATCTCTTGTATATTCAAAATATGCATTCTTAGTTTTAATAACTGTTTTACCATCATTTATTAATGAACTATCAGCCAAATGTAATGAATCAAATTTAAATCCACCTTTAAAGTTCTCTACATATTTAGGTGAATAACCAACAGTACTTTTCACTGTATCAGTTGTAGGAAATTGCTTAATGTCTTTAACCTTAGAACTACCACTAATCCAATATGAACCCTTTGTAGCAGCAACACAAGTTATTGTTGTTGCTATACATAAAATCCCTGCTATCACCATTGTTTTAACTTTTAAACGCCCAATTTTCATATTTAAAAATCCTCCTTCATTTTTCTTTAATATCTCTGATCTAATTTTAAAAAACATATTCTCCGAAGCTGAAATTTCTTCTGCCTTATTATTTAAGCACCCAATAATTTTTTTATCTATATCTTCATTTAGCTTTCCTTTCATTAAAACTTACACTCCTTTACATATACAGATTTGTCCTCCTCATTATTTAACAAACTTTCTTTTAATTTTTTCCTTGCACTATAAAGTCGTGATTTCACTGTACCTTCAAAGCATCCAATGATTTTTGCAATTTCCTTTACAGTCAATCCATTAAAATAGAAAAGTATTATCACTGTTTTTTGTTTTAAATCCAAATGCTCAATTTCAGCATGAAGCATTTCTGCCTCTTGATTTCTTATGTACATATTTATTGATTTATCAATACTTTTATCATCTGCTTTTTCAAAAATATTTTCTAAAGGTAAAGCTTTCTTTTCCTTACCCACATGTTTCCAAGCAATTCTTGTAAGAATTTTAAAAAACCACGATTTAAACTGTTCTACATTTTTCAAGCTCTTTGCACTTAAATAACATTTTATAAATGCTTCTTGTACAATATCTTCACTTGTGAATTTATTCCCTGTAATAAGATATGAATATTTAAGTGCTTGGTTTATATATATTTCAAATATTTCACCTAAGGCATTCATATCACCAGACTGGATTTTTTCAATAAGTTCTATTTCACTCACCCTAATATCTCCTTTCTGAACAATTTCTTTAGATGCACCATATATATAAGAGGCTTCAAATTCTCAAATGGTTCATTTATAATAGAAATTTATTTATTAAATTTCTATTATTTTACCATACTCAAACTTGCCCTTTAATTATATACAAATCTTTATATTCACAGAATTTATCATTAACATTCTTTTCGAAGCAACATAAAAAAGAGAACTGCCTCCATCTGGATTTGGTTCTCTTTGCTTTGGCTAAATTTTTTGGGCCAAACTATTTAAGGAACTTTATTGAAAATTTGTACTATTATACTATCAGCAAAAATATTCTGACCAGTTTTATCAAAACGTACGCCTTTCCAAGGAAAATTTAAACTTTCCTGACATTCCATTTTATAAAGCCAAATACCCAAATACTAAAAATAATACTTAATATTAAAATGTTAAAAAGACTAAAATTTAATTCTATTAATTGCCCATAAAAGAGCTGTCCAGGTGTCACACTTACTGTAGCTACTGCAGTAGAAAAAGCACTAACCTTTCCAATCATATCTTCTCTTACCTCTCCTTGAATATATGTTAAAGATATAATATTAGATAAGGCTAAAGATAACATTATCCCAAGACCGCCAATAGAATAAAGTCCTAAAATAATAAATTTATTTTCTGTATTTATGTAAGTGGCAATTCCCATTATTATCATGGCTATTATCATAATATACATAGTTTTATGTAATTTTTTCATTCCGAATAATTTAGGTCTAAAGGTTATTATAGCGCTTCCTATTATCATACCTAAAACAAATATTGCTTCTATAAAACCATATATACTAGAAGGCATATTCATTTTTATATTAATAAAATAAGGAGTTACAACACTTAGAATCGGTACTACAAAGATATTAGTAAGTGCATAAGAAACAATTATTCCTAAGACGACTTTCTTTTTTTCTTTCAAATATATAAAGCTTCTTTTCATTTCCGTAATAGATTTTAAAAGAGGATTTTCAAATTTTTCTTTCACTTCTAGATTAGGAATATCTAAGAAAACTTCTAAAATAGCTGATAGTAAAAAGCTAATAGCATTTAATATTACCAGCATTTTTAGTCCAATAAAACTATATAATAAACCCGCCATTATAGGTCCAAGTATATTAACTATAGATCCAACTTGTTGAATTACTCCATTAGCTGAAACTAATTTCTCCTTTTCAACAATTTGTGGAATAGAGGCTGTAACAGCTGGACTATATAAAGTATAAATAACTGATAACATAAACATTACACTGGCGACTATTATCGTGTTATCTCTTCCACTTATTAGTATTATTGAATAAACTGCCATTAAAGCGCTACTTACAAAATCGAGATAAACCATTATCTTTTTTCTATTTACTGTATCCGCAAGTAATCCTGCAATTGGTGCAAACAATATATATGGAATAGTTGATATGGCTAATATTCTTGAGAAAACTGCGGCACTTCCAGTTAAATCCAAAATATATAAAGACATGCAAAATCTTTGAATTGCATTTCCAAATAAAGATATTATCTGCCCAATAACAATTATGATAAAATTTTTATTTTTCATTTTATCCTCTCATAAGTTCATATTCTACACAGATTAGATACTCACCATTTTCACTTAATTGTAACTTGGCATCTATTCCATAAATTTCTCTTAAATTTTCTACAGTTATAACTTCCTTAGGAATGCCCCTGCAAATAATTTTCCCCTGCTTTAGTGCAATAATATTACTTGCGAATCTACAGGCATTGTTTAGTTCATGAAGTACTATAACAACAGTAATGTCATTTTTTTTATTTAATCTCTCTAGTACCTCTAATACTTCAAGTTGATATGACATATCTAAATAAGTTGTTGGTTCATCTAACATGATTATATCTGTTTCCTGTGCTAATGTCATTGCAATCCAGGCTCTTTGTCTTTGCCCTCCAGATAAATTATCAATTTCTCTATCTGCAAAATCCTTAAGCCCTGTTTCCTCTATTGCCCAACCTATGATTTCCTTATCATGACTTTTAAGGCCACCAATCATTTTTTGGTGTGGAAATCTTCCATAAGAAACTAATTCACGGACAGTAATCCCACTTGGACAAATTGGTCCTTGAGGCAAAAATGCAATTTGAGTTGCTATATACTGTTCCTTCTGCTTTTTAATATCTTTTTTATTTATAAAAATTTCGCCACTTTGAGGCTTTATTATTCTTGCTATAGTTTTTAGCAAAGTTGATTTTCCACATCCATTTGCCCCTATAATTATACTTATTTCTCCTTTAGGAATTGAAAGATTCATATTATCTATTATTAAGTTATCTTCATAGGCTACGGATAATTTTTCTACACTAATCGCTTCCATCTATTTCTCCTTCATCATTAAATAAATAAAATATGGTACTCCAAGTATTGAAATTGTAATCCCTACAGGTATTTCAATTGGAGAAAATAAATTTCTTGAAACTGCATCCGCAAATAAAATTATTACTACACTTATAATCGCAGATATTACCAGAAAGTTTTTATGATACGGTCCAACTAACTTTTTTGCTATATGGGGTGATATTAATCCGATAAATCCCACATTACCAGCAAAGGCTGTAGCTCCACCTGCAAGAATAACCACAAAGGTTAAAAACTTTTTTCTTTCCTTATTTAAATTTACCCCAAGACAAATTGCATGTTCATCTGATAAATTAAGAACGTCTAACTTTTTATAATTTATAAGTACTAGGGTAAACATTATAATAACTAATGGAATTATTATTTTTGCATAATTCCAGCCAGCTCCCCAAAGACTTCCAGATATCCAAATCAGCACTCTGTTATAATCACTGACTCCACCTCTAAAAGTAAAGAAGGTTATAAAAGCGTTTAATCCTGCGTTTATTCCAAGTCCTATAAGTAGTAATCTCTTTGGCCTGATTCTCTCCCTGCTTGATAAAAAATAAATTATAACAGCTGAAACCCCCGCGCCCAAAATGGCCATTAAAGGTAATACGTAAATAGATAAAGCTCCTAGCTCACTATAATAATTGTCAGTTTTTAAGGAAATAAAAATAACTGCGGCTACTGCCGCTCCTGCATTTATACCGATTATTCCTGAATCAGCTAATTCATTTTTTGTTATAGTCTGCAAAAGAGCACCAGCTGTGGATAAGGCTACACCTACTGATATTCCAACTAACATTCTGGGAATCCTGTTATTTAAAAGTGCTGCATTTTGCATCTTTGTACCTTGCCCGAGTAGAGTTTTTACAATATCTAAAGGTGATATTTTATAGCTGCCCCAGCTTAAATATAAAATTAAAGATATACTGAGTAGAATTAGCAATATTAAAGCTGTTATTTTAAAGCTTCTCTTCTTCATATTAACCTTTCTCCTTTCTCGCTACCGCTATGAAGAATGGAACTCCTATTAAAGCTGTAAATATTCCAATTGGAGTTTCATAAGGATTATAAACCATTCTTGCAGCAATATCAGAATAGGTTAAAAGCACTGCTCCGAGTAAAAAAGAGCAAGGTATATTTTTTCTGTAATCTTCTCCAAGTATTTTTCTTACAATCTGTGGAACTATAAGTCCAACAAAACCAATATTTTTACCAACGGCAACTGCTGCTGCGCACATTGGTATCATGACAATAAAAGTTATTAATCTTATTCTCTCAGGATTTTGGCCTAGACTTATTGCTACATCATCTCCGAGGCTTAGTACATTTATTTTCTTTGATAGTAAAATAGCTATTATTAATCCTGCTGTTCCAACTACTGCAACTAATTTAAAATCTACCCAGGTTGCATTTCTAAATCCTCCAGCTACCCAGAAAGCAATAAGTTGAGATTGATTTGATAAAAGCCCTGAAATAGTTGTAAGCGAAATAAAAAAGGTACTCAATGCAGTACCTGCCAAGAGTATTTTACTAATTGAGTTATTATTTGCTTTTCTTGATATAAATCCTATTACTATAATTCCGCTAAATATTGCTCCAATTAAAGCCGCTATCATAACATTTGTAGTATTTATTGAAATGTGAGCTGCATAAAATATAGCAACAACTAATGTAGCTCCTTGGCTTACACCAAGAAGCGAAGGTTCTGCTATTGGATTTCTTGTAACTCCTTGAATCATGGCTCCTGTTACTCCTAAAATCCCCCCTGTAAAAAGTACACAGAGAGCTCTTGGAATACGCACCTCTCTAACTAACACAAGTTCAAGTTTTTCACTATAATTAAAAATACTATACCATATTTCTGAAATTCCAATGTGGGTAGCTCCTAGGCTTATGCCTAAGATTAATCCACTTGTTAGAATAAAGATACTACAAACTATAAAAGTTATTGTATTTCTATTATTTTTTTTCATTTAACATCTCCACAATTTCATCTAAAAGCTTTTCTCTTCCTATTGGACTATAACCTTGATTAAAGTAAGGTGAAGAAGGTAATTTAATAACCTTGCCGTTTTTCACAGCTGGTATATTATTCCACATTATATTTCCTTCAAGAGCTTGTAAATCTTCATCTGTTGCAATAACAAATATATTATCTGCCATAATTTTTGCCAAGCCTTCATAAGTTACAACCGGTAAACTTATATCTTTTTGTTCTGGCATACCTTCTGGTTTACTTAATCCCAAATCTTCATATAAAACATTACCAAATCCTGCTCCATCGAATACATAAAATTGACCGCCGCTAGCTAAGAAAGAAAGATACGTTTTATCGGTGCCTTGAGCTTCTTTAATCTTATCTCCTACTTCCTTTGCCTTTTTATCATAATTTTCAATCCATGTATTTGCAACATCTTCTTTATTAAAGACTTTTGCAAAATTCGTAACATCTTCTTTCCAATTTAATGCTTCTGATTTAATCATTACTGTTGGAGCAATTTCACTTAATTGATCATACATTTTTTCTTGTACTGTTGAAATTACTATCAAGTCAGGACTTAAATTCATTATTGCTTCAACATCCATAGTATCTTGCATACTATAACCTAATATTGTAGCACCTTTTAATGTATCTTCTAAATATGTAGGAAATTTTTTATAGTCATAAGCATCGCTATTAGCAGTTCCTATTACCTTATATCCTAAAATTGATAAAACATCACTCTTACCACTTAAGTCCACTATTTTTTCAGGATTTGCTGGAATTTCAACTTCTCCTTTGACATCAGTTACTTTAACTGTTTTCTTCTCGTCTTTTACTGTAGAAGTGCTTGCACTTGTGCATCCAACAAATAACATTGATGATAGGCAAGCTACTATTATTTTTTTTAATATTGAATTTTTTTTCATATGATATCTTCCTCTCAGAATTTATATTCTATCTATTGTTAACGAACTTAATTGTATGTGATATTCATTATCATTTCAATAGCTACACCTGATTTAATTATTTTTACACCTTTATTGATTATTTCATTGTATAATTATTAATTATTCGATATAATTTTATTTATTCTACTGCCTATTTTCTATAGCATCGCCAAATTGTAGTTTATCCACAGCCAATTTTGCAAGCTGCTTCCTATATAATAAAAAAGTAAAAGGAGTATTTTTATGATTGTAAAATCTAGTGAAGAATTTAAATCTTCTGTTTTAAAAGAATTAAGTTTTAGTAAGTTTGAAAATGAATACTATACTTTATATACAAATAAAAATAGCCCTGAACTTGGTTATTTGATTAGTTATTCAAGAGATAGTTATTATGATTTAGGCATTGCAGATTATACTATTCCAAAGCATTTCTCTTTATCTTTTGCTAATCCTGAACATTTAATGCGTTTTGGTCTGGTTTATAAGGGGGTTACAGAGTTTCAAATTGAAAATAGTGCTGTGTCATCTTTTACACCCTCCTCATTCTTCGTTGTTGAGAAAGATTTAAAAGGACACCAGAAATGGAAAAAAGGTCAACATTATCATGGAACTGAAATAACTATATATGAAAGATATTTTACTGAGATAATAAAGCCTAATTTTCCAAATATAATGGATTTTGATTCTTTTATTAAAAATTATACATATATTTATCTGCCTTTAGAAATTGTAGAAATTTTTGGTCAACTGCAAAGCTTAGCTAATAAAAACTTATTAAATAACATTTATCTAGAAAGTAAAATATTAGAGTGCATAGCCATTCTAATAAATGAAGTTGCTAGATCTCCTGAAAATGCTTTTACTAATCAAATTGACTATGGAAACATTAATATCGGAAATAACAGAATAATGAAACTAACATCTTCTGATATTGTTGCTATTCAAAAAGCTCATGATATTTTATCAAAAAATTACTGTAATCATCTAAATATAAATACTTTAAGCAAGATGGTATTTTTAAATGAACAAAAGCTAAAAGCAGGATTTTCAAAGCATTATCATATGTCAATTGGTGAATATGCAACTCATATTAGAATGACTGTTGCCGCAAATCTTTTGTCAACAACAGACTTAAGCATTGAAGATATAGCATGCAAAGTGGGCTACAATTATTCAGCTAATTTTGCTAAGATGTTTAGAAAGATTTATGGAAAAAATCCATTAAAATTTAGAAATATCAAATAGATATATATTTACCATTATATCCTTATATTTCATATGAAATAAAGCAGTAGTTTAATTCATACTACTGCTATTTTTTATTATTCTTATGAAATTTTTAAACTCCAAATGTATTTGATGAAAAATATTCGCCCAATAATTGTTGGCTGTTATCAGTGATTTCGCTTATACTCGTATTTACATAATCCTTTTCACGAAACAAAGCTAATGCTGCATCTATAATTGCCTCTTTCTTTTTTTAATATTGTGGTAAAAACATATCATACTTTCAATAAGCCTTCGTTTATCGTCTTTATATGTAAGATGTTTTAATTTTTATGTATCAACTTTAAGAACTCATCTTCAGACAGTATCTCTATTCCTAACTCTTGAGCTTTAGCTAATTTACTGCCTGGATTTTCACCTACAACTACTATATCTGTTTTTTTGCTTACGCTACCTTTTACAATACCACCATATTGTATAGCAAGTTCAGACATTTCTACTCTACTTTTTAAAGTATCTCCTGTAAATACTATACTTTTATTATCTAATATATTTTCTATAATGTTTTCTTTAGCTACTTCTAATCTAGCCTTATCTTCTTCTCTTGTTTCCTTATCCACCACATAATTTCTTTTTACTTTACCGTTATTACTACTATCACTTAACTTACTCCATTTTTTAGGTTTTACTCTTTTTAATAATTCTAATAAATCAAGCACATCTTGCATTGCAGTATGTTCTTGATTATCTTTTATATTATAATGATTTAATAAATCTACTAATTTATAGCTATCTAATTTTTCTATTGATTTTATTGTATTCATACTACAATAAAATATTTGATCTTTATCTATCCATTTCCAATAACTTAAGAAGTTTCTGTCAAAGCTTGCATTATGAGCCACTATAGGATACTTATATTTAGAAATTAGAGTTTTAAATTCTTCTCTTAATATATTATTTTCTTCTATATTATCCAAGCCTGAACCATATCCCTCTTTATACTTATATTCATTATTAATAATAGCTAGATGTAATTCATCTACAACCTCATAGTCTTCTACGACTATTGCTGCTACTTCTCTTATCCCATCTTTGGGTAAAAAACTAAATGGGGTTTCTATATCTACTATTATGAATCTTTCCTTTTTATCTGTTTTCTCTTTTTTGTTTATTTTTTCTTTTTTATAGCTTTCATTTAAATTTTTTTCTTCAATCGGAATGTTTTTTGAAAAGTCCTTTTTTTGCATGTCAAAAAGGTAGTCAGGATGAATACTATGTAATTCTTCGTTAATATATAATATTATCTCATTATCATCAACAAATCCTGCTACTTTACATTCTACTATCTTCCCTGTATGCGCACCTTTATAATAAAATTGTTTTATTTCGGTAGCTTTTGAAGATATAAGCTTCCATTCTCTTAATTTTTCTAATTCTTCTTCTACAGACTCGAACGTTCTCCATTCTCTTTTAGGCTCTAGCATATTTTTTTCTCCAATCTTCTCCATATGAAATATTAATAATTTATCGATAAGCTTTCCAGAAGTTCTTTAATAATCTAGAAAAAGTGGCATAATCAACTTCATTATTATAGATTCTTTAAGCGTATATATTTAATTCCAGCGAACAAAATACATTATAACTATATATTAGCACAAAAATATATCTAGCCTATTGATAACAATAAATATATCTTTGAATTTAGCAAGAAGACCTATAATTTCTTTTCATATAGAATAGCTTATGGAAACAGAGATTCCTTGTGAAGTAATATTATAAAAAAACTAATTAAAATTTATATGAATTAGCACATTCTCTTAAATCAAAATATGATGAACTGGATTCAGATTTAGATGGTGAAATTAATATTTTAGAAAGTTCCTAAAAAACAATATGATTATTTAAAAGAAATTTTTGGTGAAGATTAAGCTGATTCTTAAACACCAGAATAAATTACATTTAATAAGTAAATAATAATATTAGATAAATTTTTAATGGGGTGGCTTTATGAGATATAATGTATTATTAGTGATTATAACTATTATCTTTTCAATTATTATTTTATTTACCAGTATTAAAGTTTTCAATAAGAAAAAATATAACTTCCTTGTTGAAAATATAGTAGCTTATATATCTTATTTAATCTTTTTAATAGTGCAATATAAATTAAAATTTCAAGTTATGGCTTTTATTATAATGCTAGTTCTAATAACCATTATTGCTAACAACCTTATTGGTGACTGCCTAAACGTTTATAATCATTCGAAGTATTATGATAGATTTCTACATGCTTTTGGTTCCTTTTCTTTTTCACTTTTCTTTTATTCTATATTAGATAAAATTACTGTACAGACAATCTATCCAAAATTCTATATTTCTACTTTCGTAGCAAGCATAGGCATTTCATTAGGTTGTATCTTTGAAATATACGAGTTTATCTTAGATTCTACTACTAATTCAAATAATCAACATGGTCTTACAGACACAAACTTTGATTTAATATCAGATGTAATAGGTGCAGTAATTGCAGGTATTGTTTCAATATCGATTTTCCTTTAACTTATCTTTAAAATTTTTTCATTTATTTTGATGCTTACACATGAATATTTATAATAATAAAACAAATACTATAAAAGTAAAATTTATATTACTCGGAGGTGTTTTTAATGTTTGAGCATAAAAAACAATTATTACATGAAGTAAAAGTTGAAAGGGTAAATCCTCAATATGCAGTATTAATGCAAGAACAGTTAGGTGGAGGCAATGGAGAAGTCAAAGCAGCAATGCAGTATATTTCTCAAAGTTTTAGAATAAAAGATCCAGAAATAAAAGACTTATTTCTAGATATTGGCGCTGAAGAACTTAGTCACATGGAAATGGTAGCGCAAACAATAAATTTATTAAATGGCCATGATGTTAATAATCAAGCAGTTACTAGTGGAGAAATTCAAACTCATGTCCAATGTGGATTATCACCTGTATTAATTAATTCATCTGGAGCACCCTGGACAGCAGATTATGTAACTGTTACTGGAGATCTAGTTGCAGACTTATTATCTAATATAGCATCTGAACAAAGAGCTAAAGTTGTATATGAATACTTATATCGTCAAATCGAAGATAAAGAAGTTAGGGCAACAATCGATTTCTTACTTAATAGAGAAGAAGCTCATAATGCACTATTTAGAGAAGCCTTAAATAAAGTTCAAAAAACTGGATCAAATAAAGATTTTGGTGTTACTCAAGATTCTAAACTTTACTTTGATTTATCTACACCTGGACCTTCACATGAAGCTCCAAACCCAACACCACCGTCCTTTGAAGATCCTAGACAATAAAGTTCAATATTAATATGTAAAATATCTAATTAATAGGAGGAGTGATTCTATGAATAGCGAAAAATCACCTTATAATCAAGCCCAAGGAGATTATCCTAGCGAAGAAATACCTGAAGTACATTCATCAGAACCTAGTGATTCTGATATTGAAAAAGCTAAGAAACTTTATCTGCCAAATTCAAAAGCTAATACTAGTCCAAGTGAGGAAAGCATCGAAGATGCAAATGGCTTAAATTATTCAAAACCTACTAAATTATTATAGACTATTGGTATGATAAATATTCAATTAGTGTGAGATTGATTTGCCTTATACTTGAGATGTAAGTGATAATTATTTTAATTATATTATTTATCCTTTACATAAAACAATATAATTTTATTCTTATATATATTATAATTTAAATAAACCTCAACAATACTATATTACTATTGTTGAGGTATTCTAATAATAAAATACAAATTCTACATTAAAGAAAAATAGCACAGTACTAACTCTTCTGAATATATAAAAATAGATATCCTTCACTTAATCATTTCACCATTAGCTGATGGTGAAATGATTAAAATTAAAACTGCTTACACTTCAAATCTAATATATTAATCAAGTATCAAGAATTACTTATACTATCATTCTTCTAGACCTTAGCATAATTTTCAATGTCTAAAAGAGTGTGGTTGCTAGTAAGAACCATTATACTATTTTCTCTATTTTTAGGTATTCTTCAATAATAAGGATAGTAAGGATATAGTGGCGGAGCAATGTAAGGTAACAATGATAATGCTGTTAATTTAGCAATCGGAAATCTTCTACGTCTAAAGTGCCTGAATCTTCTTCTAGGACGATTATAATTATGATATTGTCGTTGTTCATCAGATTGATTTTCACTTTCTGTCTCCATTACATCCTCACCAACCAACATGGTAATGTCATCAGTATCTACTTCTTCAATAATTCCATCAATTTTATTTCCATCTGTCATTGTTACAATAATGTGATAATATAAATATTCTTTGCATTTATCATTTACATTACTTAAATCCCTATAAGAATCATTTCTTTCTAATATCATTTTTCAATCATCTCCCTTCAAAACCATGATATCCATTTATAACAAAAATAGTTCCATTCTATTGGTAATAATCTTGTTGATGAAATATATCATCCTCAATAATTTAATGCTATTATCTCATGACTTAAATTATAAGAAAATCTAGGAGTTATTTGACTCTTACGTATTATTTTAGCAGTTATAATTATTGGACTCTTGGATGCAATATTACCAGGAATAGTGATGTAGACGTAATATTTGCTAAAATTATTAATTACTTAGTCTATTATTAATAATTTAACAAAAATCAAATTATTAAAGCACTTTTTTAGTACTTCAATCATACACTTTATAAGTATAAATATATTAGGAGGATTTATGTCTACTTATTTTGATTTTAAAACTATTAATGAACTTACAGGAGATAATTATTATAGGCAACCCAAAGAATTTACCTTAGAAGACTTATCACAATATGATGGAAGTAATGGAAGCCCTGCTTATGTTGCAATAGAAGGTATTATTTATGATATAAGCAATACTGAAGCTCGCAGTCAAGTAACATCCCTTGGACTTACAACAGGTCAGGATTTAACAAGTCAGTTTAATTCTTGTAATGAAATAGTTAGCAATGCACCTAAGGTTGGGGTACTTATAGATGATAATTACATGGGTGATATGAATTTCAGATCTACCATACCTACAAATAGGCAAGTAAAGCAAGATACATCTAAGTTTACTCCTGATGATTGGATTAGGTATATTGATCCCCTAGTTACCTACGCTTTAAAAGAAACTACGCAAGGAATGAATACGCAACGTGCATATCAGAAATTTATTTTATTAGGTGTACTTGTAGGATTGGGAAAAACACCTCAAGAAGCTATTAATCAAGTTCAAGAATGGCAAAATACTGGTGCATCTCAATTATTAAAGAGTGGCACAAGTAGTATAGGAAGTACAGGAACCATTGGCACAGGCAGCATAGGTAAAGGAGTCAGCGATGGGATTGGCATGGGTAAAAGTACAAGAACAAGTGATAATACTAACAAACGTAATAGACTTTATTTCGACTAAATTAAATGAGGCATATTAAAGGAAATAGCGAATCAAAGATGTGATGTATATTTTGTATTAGGCAAAGAGGTATGTTTGCCTCATAGCGGGCTATTCGCTGAACATGCCGATGAATAGAGAAACAAAAGTGAGAGTCCAAATTTTATATTTGGTTTCTCGAATTTTCACACAGTGCAATCTATGATTTTGTGTGAATCACTTACTGGTAGTAGACTAAGGAATCATCTCCCTAGCGCCCTCTCAGAACCGTACGTTGGGATTTCTCACATACGGCTCTCCATATTATAATTGAAAGAATATATTTAAAATATATTAACATATACTTTAAATCAAATATTCATGGCACCTGCTGTAAAGAAAATGTTTGATCATATTATTACTACCTGTAAAAATATATAATGCATATTAGTATGTATGCAGTTACCTCATCTCTCGATTACTAATTAGACTTTCGATCAATTATTTATGAAGCCGTTAAGTTTTGCATAAAATATTTTTAATTCTAATAAAAGCTCCTTGAGCAGATGGTGCTATATATCTTTCTTTTGGATGTTTGTCTTCTACAGCTTCAATATATTTATCAACTATTGACTTTATATTACTAGATTCGGTAAGTTTGAAGTATGCATATTGTTTTTTTTCTAAAGATCTTATATTTGATTTAAAATAAGAATCAATCTTCATCCAACTAAATTGTTTGCCTATATTCTTTTCATTAAATCCAGTAGCATAAGAACCAGGTTCAATTAATATAACAGGAATATTAACATCCTTAAGCTCTTTAAGTTCTTTATTTAGAGATGGTCCTATTGCTTCTAAAGCAAGTTTAGTTGCGCAATAAGGAGATAAAAATGGAATGGGAGATCTACCAGCTAAAGACGATACGAAAATTATTCTACCTTCTTTTCTAGTAATCATTTGTTTTAAAACAAGTTGGGTTAGTTCAATTGAAGCGAAGACATTAGTTTCAAATGCATTTCTATATTTATTAACATCTATTTCAGCTACGGATCCAGAATCTCCAATAGCTGCATTATTTATTAGAATATCTATTTTTATGCTCATGACTTTCATTCTATCTTCTTTACATAAAATATCCAATCTAAAGCTTTCAAGAGGAAGATTATATTTTTGATTTAGAGTATTTAATTCATCTGCTTGTTCTTCAGTATGAGTTGTTGCATATACATAGTATCCTCTACCTGCTAAAGTAATAGCAGCCTCATGTCCAAGGCCAGAACCACATCCAGTAATCAATATTCTTTTCATTTTATCACCTCTTACTTAGTTTCAAGTTTTAATAAGACGCATTTATTTAAATTATAAATTCGAATAGAATCATCAAAAATATTATATATCAAATATAGTATGTCTTGTTTAGATAACGTTTATGTTTTTCTTTTTCTTTTTTCTATTTTTCTCTCTTCCTTAATTAGATTTGACATATAATATTAAAAGGAATATAACTATATTATTCTTCAATCTTATTGTTCTGGTATTAAAAAATAATTGAATTTATTTTCTAATTGTATTATTATAGATATTATTTCGAAAATAAACGAATACTAATATAAATAAAAAAGTTTAAATCTAAATATATAAGTTGGACTAAATATTTTAACTTTCTTATTTAGTATTTTAATTTAGGCACATTCAAAGAAATAACAAGTCAGCATGCTAGTCTATTTTCTTTCATGTGCCTTAAGTTAATTACTAAATATGATTTTATTATTGCAACTTCTATATCTTTAACGTAGAGGGAGATTAAATATGAAATTACTTATAAAACAAAATAATGCTACTAAAATGACTTTAGGGGGCATTTTAGTAACACTTGGGATAGTTTATGGAGATATCGGAACTTCACCACTTTATGTAATGAAATCAGTTCTCCAGGGTAATGGTGGTTTAGAAAACATATCTGAAAGTTTTATCCTTGGAGTCCTGTCCTTAGTTTTTTGGACAATTACAATCTTAACAACAATAAAATATGTTCTTATCACTTTAAAAGCAGATAATAAGGGTGAAGGTGGAATTTTCTCTCTTTTTACATTGGTTCGTAATCGTGCAAAGTGGCTTGTTATTCCAGCTATGATTGGTGGATCTGCATTGCTTGCTGATGGGATGCTAACCCCTGCTGTAACTGTAACTTCAGCAATTGAAGGATTAACTCTAATTCCAAGTTTCAATGTCATTTTGGGTAATAATCAAAATATTATTATTATGATTGTAATAGCGATAATAAGTATGCTATTTTTTATTCAACATTTTGGAACTGATTTAATAGGAAAAATATTTGGTCCAATAATGCTTATTTGGTTTTCTGCATTAGCATTGTTTGGTATTCTTAGCATTTCTCATGATTGGACATTACTACGTGCACTGTCTCCATACTATGCAATTAATACTCTTTTTGGCAGTGAAAATAAATTAGGATTCTTCATTCTTGGTAGTATATTTTTATCATCAACCGGTGCTGAAGCTCTTTATTCAGATCTTGGACATGTTGGTAAAAATAATATTTATTCTTCTTGGCCTTTTGTTAAAATATGTTTATTACTAAATTATTTTGGTCAAGGAGCTTGGATTTTGGCAGCTAAGAAAAATCCTGCTTTTTTTAATGTAAAAGAGTTAAATCCATTTTTTCAAATGATTCCATCTAATTTTTTGATCTTTGCTATAATAATTTCAACTTTAGCCGCAATTATTGCTTCGCAAGCCTTGATTTCTGGTTCTTTTACCCTTGTTTCCGAAGCAATTAAACTGAATTTATTTCCTAGATTACATACTATGTATCCATCCAGTTCTAAAGGACAGCTATATATACCAACAGTTAATAAAATTTTATGGATTGTCTGTGTTGGACTTGTTCTTTACTTTAAAAATTCCGCGCATATGGAAGCAGCATATGGTCTAGCAATTACAGTTACCATGTTAATGACGACTATTCTCTTATTTAACTATTTATTAAAACAAAAAACTCCTTTTATTATTGCTCTAGGTATGCTTGTCTTCTTTGGTATTTTTGAATTTTCGTTCTTTATTGCAAACATTGTTAAATTCATGCATGGAGGATTTATAGCTGCATTAATTGCTTTAGCGATTTTCTCTATTATGTATATTTGGATCAAAGGTTACTCTATTAAGATGCGTTTATTAGAAAATGTTCCAATTGTAAATTATAAGGAACAACTAAATCAATTAAGCCAAGATAAGGATCGCCCTAAATATACAACGAACCTTGTATGTTTAACTACTTGCTCTGATCCTAAACAAATTGAAAGGAAGATAATATACTCTATTTTAGATAAGAGACCTAAGAAAGCAGATGTTTACTGGTTCGTTAATATTTCTGTTACTGATGAGCCTTATGTAGCAGAATATACGGTAGATACTTTTGGGACATCCTATATTGTAAAAGTTCAAATAAAGCTTGGATTCCGAGTAGAACAGCAATTAAATGTTTTTTTACGCCAGATTTCAACTGAGTTAGTTGAAAGTGGTGAACTAAAAGTTCAATCTAGAAACTATACCATATTGCCTGACCGAAAGGTTGGTGATTTTCGTTTCATTTTAATTTTAGAACAACTTTCATATGAATCAGAATTAAATTTTTGGGAAACATTTACACTTAAGTCTAAATTAGTTATAAAAAGATATACTGTTTCTCCAGCGAAATGGTTTGGACTTGAGACTAGTGATGTTGATATTGAATATGTTCCACTATTTTTAGGTCACCATAATCATATAATTTTAAAAAGAACTTTAAAACAAAAGTCTTCTATAAAGAAAAAAACTAGATAATTTTATACTTAAAAAAATAACATTATATAGCTAATAAAATTTATATCAATCATAATATAATGTCTTTTCACTCAAATTATGTTTTCATTTTATTAACATTAATATGCCCCATTTACAGGAACAGTTATTTTAACTGTATACTATAAATGGGGCATATCTTTATTCAACGTAACTATTTTTTAATTACCCTCAATATTGGGTATCCATGCACTAATTTGTTCTTTATTTAATACGCTAAACATCTTAAATAAACATTTAGTCCGATTACATTATAACTTTAAGATAGCTCAAATGCTCCTGTATAAAGTTGATAGTAATTACCTTTTTGTTTAATTAGATCATCATGATTTCCTCTTTCAATGATTTCACCTTTATCTAAGACCATAATTACATCAGAGTTTTTAACTGTAGAAAGCCTATGAGCAATTACAAATACTGTTCTTCCTTTCATAAGTTTGTCCATTCCTTCTTGAACAATAACTTCTGTCCTTGTATCAATACTTGAGGTTGCTTCATCTAGTATTAAAACTGGTGGATCAGCAATTGCAGCTCTAGCAATTGTTAATAACTGCCTTTGACCTTGTGATAGATTTCCGCCATCGCCGGTAAGAATTGTCTCATACCCATTTGGTAAATGTTTTATAAATTTATCTGCATTTGCAAGTTTTGCTGCTGCAAATACTTCTTCATCAGTTGCATCTAATTTTCCATATCTAATATTATCTGCAACTGTTCCTGTAAATAGATGTGCATCTTGCAGAACAATTCCAAGGGATCTTCTTAAATCATCCTTTTTAATTTTGTTGATATTAATATCATCATATCTTATCTTTCCATCTTGAATGTCATAGAAACGATTGATTAAATTAGTAATAGTTGTCTTTCCAGCCCCTGTTGCACCTACAAAAGCTATTTTTTCTCCTTGTTTTGCATAAAGTTTTATGTTATGCAATATAATTTTCTCATCATTGTAACCAAAATCAACATCATCAAATACTACCTCCCCACGAAGCTTTGTATAAGTAACTGTGCCATCTTCATGTGGATGTTTCCATGCCCAAATTCCAGTACGTCCTTTTGATTCTGTTAATTCCCCATTTTCATTTTCTTTTGCATTAATTAAGGATACATATCCTTCATCCATCTCTTGACTTTCATCAAGAAGTTTAAATATACGTTCTGATCCTGCTAAGGCCATAATAACAAAATTGAATTGTTGAGCCATTTGATTTATTGTTTGACTAAAAGTTCTTGTTAATTGTAAAAACGCTGCAAGCCCACCAATAGTAAATCCACCAACTGCAGAAATAGCAAGAATGGCACCTAAAATAGCTACAGCCACATAATTTATATAACCGATATTGCCCATTATAGGCATTAAAATATTAGCGTATTTATTTGCATTATTTGCACTATCATAAAGCATATCATTCAACTTATCAAAATTAAATTTCGATTCTTCTTCATGGCAAAAAACTTTTACAACTTTTTGTCCTTCCATCATTTCTTCTATATAACCATTTACCGCACCTAAATCTTTTTGTTGTGCTCCAAAATATTTTCCACTTTTTGCACCGATAGATTTAGTAACATAAAACATCAATATTATAATCAAAATTTCGATTCCTGTTAATGGTAGACTTAAATAAATCATAGATACAAATATACTAACAACAGTGATAATCGCTGATAACAGTTGTGGTATCGCTTGACTTATCATCTGTCTTAAGGCATCTGTATCATTTGTATATAAACTCATCAAGTCTCCATGAGAATTTGTATCAAAGAAACTAATAGGTAAAGTTTCCATATGGGCAAACATATCATCCCTTATTTTTTTAAGTGACCCTTGTGAAATTACAATCATAATACGACTATATGCATAGGTCGCTAAAACGCCAACATAATAAATCACTCCTAGCGTAATTAATATTTTAAGTAATGGTCCAAAATCAGCACCAGATTTATTTAAAAGTGGTGTTATATAATCATCAATTAAATTTCTTAAAAATAGTGTACCAATAACATTGGCAAGAGAACTTATAATAATAGTTACTAATACCATAGAAAATAAAAATTTATATTCCTTAAGCACATAAGATAATAATCTTTTTAATGTTTTTAGTGAATTTTTATTAACTTTTGCATGTCCAAAGCCACGTCTATTCACTTCTCTAGGCTTCCTATTATTTTGACTCATTATTATCAGCTCCTTTCACTTGAGATTCATACACTTCACGGTATATATCATTTGAACTTAATAACTCCGCGTGAGTTCCAAATCCATTCATTTTTCCATCATTTAATACAATAATTCTATCTGCATCTTGGACTGAAGAAATACGTTGCGCGATTATAATCTTTGTAGTATTAGGTATCGTTTCTTTAAAAGCCATCCTAATAAGAGCATCGGTTTTAGTGTCCACTGCACTAGTAGAATCATCTAAAATCAAGATCTTAGGTTTCTTAAGCAGCGCTCTTGCAATACATAATCTTTGTTTTTGACCTCCAGATACATTTGTTCCACCTTGTTCTATAAAAGTATCATATCTATTAGGAAGACTTTCTATGAATTCCTCTGCTTGAGCCTGTTTACATGCAGTAATAAGCTCTTCGTCAGTAGCATCCTTATTTCCCCATCTTAAGTTTTCCTTTATTGTCCCAGAAAATAATACATTTTTTTGTAAGACCATAGAAACTTCGTTTCTAAGAGTTTCTACATCATATTCTCGAACATCAATTCCACCAACTTCTACATATCCATTTGCTACATCATATAATCTTGGAATAAGCTGAACAAGAGTTGATTTTGCACTACCTGTTCCTCCGAGGATACCTATAGTTTCACCTGAATTAATTTTTATATTGATATTTTCCAAAATTAGATTGTCCATATTCTTGTTATAATTAAAATCAACATTCTTAAATGTTATAGATCCATCTTTTACTTTATAAATTGGATTTTCTCCATTTGTTAAATCACTTTTTTCATCTAAAACCTCAACAATTCTCTCAGCCGATGACTTTGACATAATTACCATTACAAATACCATTGAAAGAATCATAAGGCTCATTAATATATTAGTAACATATGCAAATAAACTCATTAATTCGCCGGTAGTCATGGAATTTGAAACAATCATCTTTGCTCCAAGCCAAGATAAAAGTAAAATACAAGTATACACAGTAAATTGCATTAAAGGAGCATTGAATATAATTATTTTTTCAGCTTTTAAAAAATAATTATATAAATTTTGTGAAGATTTATGAAACTTATTTATTTCATGTTCTTCTCTTACATAAGCCTTTACAGTACGAATCCCGGTTAAATTCTCCTGCACGCTAGCATTTAAATCATCATATTTTTCAAAAACTTTCACAAAATATGGGTGTGCACTCGTCATAATAAAATACAATAAAATTCCAAGAAAAAATATTGCGCCTAAAAATATTAAAGATAATTTTGCATTAATGTAAAAACTCATTCCCATAGCACAAATTAGCATAAGCGGAGCTCTTATAAACATTCTTATTATCATTTGAAATGCATTTTGAACATTTGTTACATCTGTAGTTAATCTAGTTACTAGACCTGCTGTAGAATATTTATCTATATTAGAAAAAGAATAATTCTGTATGTTATAATACATTCCCTTTCTTAAATTCCTAGCAAGGCCAGCAGATGCACTAGCTGCATATTTACCACCTAAAACTCCAAAAGAAAGAGATAAAAATGCTACTATTAACATTGCTACTCCAGTAATGCATACATATTTTATATCTTTTTTTCCTACACCATTATCAATAATCCATGCCATTAATAATGGAAGTATTGTCTCCATAACTACCTCTAACGCAACATATGAAGGCGTTAGAATAGTATCTCTTTTAAATTCTTTTATATAACTTGCTATTTTTCTTATCATAATTTCCCTCCTACTTGTTAGATTTCTAACTAACAGCTCAAAAAAAAATTGCATCTAATCAGCAATTTTTTTAGATAACCTATCAATTAAAGAAACTAATATCTTCATTTCATCATAACTTAATTCATCGCTTAAGGATTTTTCAAACTTAAGAATAAAATCATATACATTTTTTTGAATTTCCAAACCTTTTTCTGTAAGTATTATTTTCTTAAGTCTTGCATCTTCGCAAACACTTACTCTGTTTATAAATCCATTTTTCTCCATCAACTGAAGTACACTAGTTACAGAAGAACGTCTAATATCAAGTTCTTCTTCTATATCCCTTTGAAATATATCTCTTTTGTTAGACTTGTGATATATAAAACCAAGTATCCTAGCTTGAACACCTGTTAAACCATATTGTGCAGCTTCTTTATCTATTCTTCTATGAATTCTCTTTGCAAAAATATTTACTTTTTTCCCAATGTGCACTTCTTTATCCATTTTTATACTCCTATTAGTTTGTTAGATTTCTAACTAATATCCATTATAATTAAACTCATAATATTTGTCAATATAGTTAATCTCAATAATTCAATTATATTAAATTTGATTATCAATATCTATAATTGTCTCAGTCTCCTATCTATTAAGTGAAATAAAAGCTATTGATGAAGGTGCTAATATGTATATACTCTCGCTGATAAGGATATAAGATACTATTATAAATTTCTTAAAAGGAATGATACATAAAGCAAAAAACTAGTCATTTTATAACTAGTCTTTCAAATTTTATATTTTTAGTCTATATTTTACTTTTCATATAACTTATTTATTGAGATTCTCTATTTGATATAACGCAAAATGCTCCACTTTCTCTATATCCTTTTATTCCCTTGACTTCTGTTTCTTCAATTGCACCTATAGCCTCTGAGCCATTAACTCTAAATTTCTTTACATCAGTTTTTTCAATTTCTATCTCAGGGTTTGTTTCTCTAATTGTGGTATCCATTCATATGGCACTCTATAGGCTCTATAAACCATATTCATACTTGGTAATTTATTATCATCTTTATTTGGATACAATATCTCTATATTCTGATGGATTTTTTCCATAATATCTTTTGAATAGTTTTGAAAAATAATTAATGTCATGATACCCAATTTGATAACCCACCTCATAGGTCTTTAGGTTAGTATTAACAAGTAAGTATCTAGATCTTGCCATTTTTACTTTTGTTGTATAGTCATTAAAGTGAATACCTGTTTTAATAACAAAAGTATTGCTTAAATACGTATTATTTATATAAAATTTTTCAGCTATAACCTTCAATTTTAAATCTGAATTGGAATTATTTAATATATATTCACAAATATTTTTTATTAGCTCATCAGGTGTTTTAATATAAAATTTTATCAGAAAATCTAAAAGGTATGTTATTTTTCCACAATAAAGTTCAATGAAATTATTCATATTTTCCTCATGAATATAATCTATTGTTTCAAACAGTTGAATATCAATATAGCTACTAAGCCAATTAAAATTGTCATATACTGCCATGATAATATTGTGATACATTTTTTTTATAATAATATCAGCTTTAATTATATTATCTGATAAAACATTATAAATGGTTTCAGCTGTTACACGAAATAATTTGATGGCATTTTCTTCTTTATTAATTAGACAGTTAATGATCTGTTTTTCATCGGATGTTGGATATGCCCATTCAGAGTCGGTTTCTACTGTGCTATTTAATGAATAATGTTTATCATCATGAAAATCATCCAAGAATACTTTAATTCTTTTGAGTAATACAATCATAGTTTCTTCACTGGCTGGTTTTACAATATAATCAAATGCACCTAATACTATTCCCTGTCTAGCATAATTGAATTCACTATATTCACTTAGAAATACAACACATGGACATAACTTATCTTTTTGAATTTCTCGAAGCAATTGTAATCCATCTACTACAGGCATCCTAATATCGGTTAATACAAGATCATATGAATTCCTATTTAATAATTCAAGAGCTTCTTTACCATTTGAAGCTGTATCTATAATTTCAAATTCAGATCTTTCTCCCCATACTTTAAGCCTTTTCAACTCAATTAAAAAAATTTCTCTATCATCAATTGCAAGAATTTTATACACCTTATATTCACCTCCATCTTTGAGATATTTTTATTTTAATATATTTTCTTCAGAAATAGTAAAATATGTACAAGCGCCTTTTCCAACTTCTCCTGTAATCCACACTCTACCTTCAAACTTTTGAATTATTTTCTTTACAATAGCAAGTCCAACGCCACTGCCTTCAAACTCACTTTCCGAATGCATTCTTTGGAACATTCCAAAAAGGCTTTCTGAAAACTTCATATCAAATCCAACACCATTATCTTTAATATAGAATATATTTTCATTATTTTCGAAAACATATCCAACAGTAATAAGTGTAGAATCCTTTGTACAAGTGAATTTTAAAGAATTCGAAATTAAATTTATTACAACTTGTTTCATTAGAATATTGTCACCTAATATAATTGGCAATTCACTTTCAAAATTTAGTTGAATTTTATCATTATTTGTATATCCAATAATTAATTCTTTAAAAGTTGCTTGTATTAGTTCTTTTAAATCAATTATTTCTTTAGTAGGATCCATATCTGCAAACTTTACATATTCTAACAATTTGTTTATAAGTAGCAATGTATCACCACAAATATTTCTGATATTTCTTATGAGCGCGACTCCATCATCATCAACTTGATCTGCATAATCTTCAATAAATATTCTTGCATACCCATCTATCGCACGAACAGGAGCTTTAATTTCATGAGATATTGTGTAATTAAAAGCTCTAAGTTCATTATTTGTATTTTGGAGTTGTTCTGTTTTTTCTTCAATATCTTCTATAATATTATTTGATATGTCAAACGTATTAATGACTATCACTCCAATACTATTAATATTACTTTAAAATAAGTTAATGTAAATTTATTATTTTTCCTCTAATATTTTTAATTGCTCTATTGAAACTATACTATTTTTTATGATAAAGCTGTTTAAAACAATTTCATTTTTATCTGCTAAAGATAAAATTGCATAACTTAAATTAGGATCAAATGCTAATCTAATATCTTCCTCCGATGGTCTTGATGGCGTTTCAGGATGACTGTGAAAATTTCCAATTAAACTCCAACCATTTTTTCTAATATTAGATATTACTTGAAATTGCTCTTTAATGTCCATAGAGAAATGTTCTGGGCTTTTATCAATATTCTCTAATAAATATACTTTTTTGATAATTTTATTATTACTACTATCATCAATTATCCCCCCTAAAAGTCCACATGCTTCGTTTGGTAAGCTTTTTCCAGAATACTTTACAATCTCATTAAATTGATTACTTGTAAATATAATCATATTATTCCTCCTACACATTTTATAAAATTTTCTATCCGTACTAATCTAATATGATTACTATGAATTTATTGTATATCACTTTTTTCTATTAGTCAAAAGTTATTTATTAAGAATTCCACTATATAGAAAAAATATATATTAATAACTTAATTCCACCATATTTGTTTAGATTCTATCATATGAATATTCGAAGTCAATTGGAAAAAACTAATTCCTAAATAATTTCTAATATAATTCTAAACTTATTCTCATTGTCATTAATATATATTATATTTTATAATTAATAGTAGATTAATGTAATATATTAGGGGGACATAAAATGGACGAATTAGCATATAAAGAATTAAAAAAAGGTGGATTTATGAGACAGATTCAAAATGAAAAGTTTTCCTTACGTCTTAGAATAGTCGGCGGACAAATGAATGCAGGTCAAGTCCAAAAGGTAAGTGAAATTGCCGAAAAATATGGTCATGGTTATATTCATATGACATCTAGACAAGGTATAGAAATTCCATTCATTGATTTTTCCGATGTTAATGCTGTTAAAGAAGAACTTAAAACTGTTGGGCTAGAGCCTGGTGCTTGTGGTCCCCGTGTAAGAACAATTACAGCCTGTCAAGGTAATAGTATTTGTGGAAGTGGCTTGATTGAAACTAGTAATCTCGCTAAAGAACTTGATGAAAAATATTTTGCTATGGATTTACCCCATAAATTTAAACTTGGAATCACAGGTTGTAGAAATAATTGTTTAAAAGCTGAAGAAAATGATTTAGGGATTAAAGGTGGATTGAATCCACAATGGAATACAAGTTTATGTACATATTGTGGAGTTTGTGAGGCTGTTTGTCCTTCTAACGCTATAGAAGTTAATAAAACAACTAATGAGCTTAAATTTAATGAAAGTAAATGTGTCTATTGCGGAAAATGCGTTAAATCTTGTCCGACAGACGCTTGGTCTGGAGAAAATGGATATATAACTTCATTCGGTGGATTATATGGAAATAATATAGTCTTTGGGGAAAAATTACTTCCTTTGATTACAAATAAAAAAACTTTATTTAAAGTTGTTGATGCAACAATTGAATTTTTCAAAGAAAATGGGAATGTAGGTGAACGCTTTAGATTCACTTTAGATAGAATTGGCATAGATAAGCTTAAATTAAAATTAGAGGAGGTCATAAAATGAACAAAATAAAAGCTGATTCTTTTATCGATATTACTGATGTGGTTTGTCCTATAACTTTTGTAAAAGCGAAAGTTGCACTTGAAGAGATTAAGAATGGGCAAACACTTGAAATTAAATTAAATGATGGAGAACCAATACAAAATGTTCCTCGGAGTTTGAAAAATGAAAAACACAAGGTTTTGAATGTTAACAAAAATGAAGATGGGACATATACCATTGCAGTTGTAAAGGGTGGTTTACTTGAAATTTAACACGTCTCTTTTACACGGTAATTTTAGTGGAGATAATGAAACAGGTGCAACACTTTCACCAATCTATCAATCCAGTGCATTTGAACATAAGACTGCTGAAAAACTAGAAGGTGTTTTCAACAATCATGCACCTGGTTTCTCTTATACAAGAATAAATAATCCTACAATTGAATCCTTTGAAAAAAGAATTACTTTGTTAGAAGGTGGAATTGGTACTATTGCATGTGCTTCTGGAATGGCTGCAATTTCTAATGCCTTATTAAATATTCTTAAAAGTGGTGATGAAATAATTTCAAGTAGCGGGATCTTTGGTGGAACAATAAGCCTATTTAAAGATTTTGAGTCATTTGGAATAACAACACGATACGTCAATGGTGGTTCTCCAGATAGTTTTAAACAATTAATAAATGAACATACCAAAGTGATTTTTGTTGAAACTATTGGTAATCCAAAACTTGATGTAATTGATATAAGAGCAATTGCACATATTTCCCATTATAACAATATTCCGTTGATGGTTGATAACACTATTGCAACTCCTTTCCTTATTAAACCAATTGAATTTGGAGCTGATATTGTAATCCACTCTTCATCAAAATATATTAATGGAAGCGGAAATTCAATTAGTGGGGTCATTGTCGATAGTGGAAATTTCAATTGGGACATTGACCGTTATCCTAATTTAGCTGATGCAAAAAAGTTTGGTCGTTTTGCTTACTTATCAAAATTAAGAGGTGGATTATTTAGAAATTTAGGATCTTGCCTTGCTCCGTTAAATGCATTTTTAAATAGTTTAGGTCTTGAGACTCTTGGTATTAGAATGGAGCATCTTTGCACAAATGCCTTAAATCTTGCTGAATATTTAAAAAGTAATCCTAAAATCAAAAATACTAATTATCCAGGACTTACAAACAGTGGATGGAATCCTATAGCTCTTAAACAATTTAACGGATACTTTGGTGCAATCTTAACTATAAGAGTGGGTTCCAAAGAAAACGCCTTTACAATAATCAACAATTTAAAATATGCAGTTAATGCTTCAAATATTGGAGATACAAGAACTCTTGTTATTCATCCTGCTTCAACTATTTATATAAATAGTTCTGAAGACGAAAAAGTAAGTGCTGGTGTTTTTGATGATTTAATTAGAATTAGTGTTGGACTTGAAGATATTGAGGATTTGATTGCTGATTTTAAAAATGCAATCAGTAAAATTTAGTTAAGGCATGTCCAAAAGATAGTAAGTCAGTACACTAGTACATTTGACTAGTTATTTTCTTTCACATGCCTAAAGGAGATTATAATGAAAAATATACGTGTTCTAATTGTTGAAGAATTTAAATATATTGCTGACTTAAATGTCCTTGAACTAAAAAGAGGCGGATTTGAGGTGGCTAGCCAATATGTATACAGTGAAGATGCTATGAGATGTGCATTAAATAAAAATCAGTTCGATATTATTCTTTCTGATAACTCAACACCCCACTTTAATGCTATTCAAGCTCTTTTTATAAGAAACGAGCTTTCTCCTGGGACTCCTTTTATTATTGTATCGGAGGATGTTGAGACAGAAAGTATTAAATTTGCAATGAAAAATAGATGTTGTGCTTATCTTTTAAAAGCGAACTTACATCAACTTGCTATTTTAGTTAGAAATATTATTGCCAGATAAATATATATACAAGGAGTGATAAAATATGAATTTTACTAATGAACAGCTTGAAAGATATTCAAGACAAATAATTTTGGATGATGTCAGTGTCAAAGGTCAAGGAAAAATCCTAAATAGTAAAGTTTTAATCATTGGTACAGGTGGACTTGGTGCACCTGCTGCAATGTATCTTGGAGCTGCTGGTGTTGGAACTATTGGACTTGTTGATGCTGATACTGTTGATTTGTCTAATCTTCAACGTCAAATTATTCATTCAACACAAGATGTTGGAAAACTAAAAGTTATTTCTGGAAAAGAAACTATTAATGCAATTAATCCTGATGTTAATGTAGTTACATATAATGAACGTGCTAAGGCTGCAAACATTTTAGATATTATAAAAGATAAGGATTATGATTTTATTATAGATGGAACAGATAACTTTCCTGTTAAATTTTTAATTAACGATGCATGCGTCATGCTTCAAAAGCCATTTTCGCATGCTGGAATTATCAGATTTCAAGGTCAAACCATGACATATGTGCCAGGACAAGGTCCTTGCTATCGTTGTGTTTTCAAAAACCCACCACCACCAGATGTAGTACCAACTTGCCAACAAGCAGGTGTTCTTGGAGTTATGGGTGGAGTTATGGGTTCAATCCAAGCAAGTGAGGCTTTGAAGTATATTATAGGTGTTGGTGATTTATTAACTGGGAAACTACTAACATTTGATGCAAAGAAAATGGAATTCAGAAAAATTAGTCTTTCACATGATAATAAATGTGCAATTTGTAGTGACTCACCTACTATTGATAAATTAATTGATTATGAGTTAAACGTCTGTGGATAAATTTAATGTCTAATAAAATTCTAGGAGGAAATATTTATTATGAAAGTAATTATTAATGGAAAAGAGACTGTCTTAGAAAATGAAGTGACAGTAAAAGAACTTTTAGAAACAGGATATGTTGAAATGCAAGAATATGTAACAGTTCAAGTAAATGAAGATATTATCTCTAGCGATAATTATGAAACACATATAGTAAAAGATGGTGATACGGTTGAGTTTCTTTACTACATGGGTGGAGGAAACAATTAATAACTACCATTTTTAAAGGGATATCTTAAAGTGCTTTAAAAATCATTTTTAAGCATATCCCTATTTTTAATATTTTTATTTTATATAACGTGAGTTAGGAGGGCTTGGTATGTCAAATCAATATATAACAAAAGGTGTTTGTCCTAAAATAATATCTTTTGATTTAGATAATAATATCGTTCATAATGTTGCTTTTATTGGAGGTGGCTGTAATGGAAATCTTAAAGCTATTTGTAAAATTGTTGAAGGCATGACAGTTGAAGAAATTCAAGATAATTTTAAAGGAATTAATTGCAATGCCAAGGGTACTTCTTGCACTGATCAGCTTGCTGTTGCTGTTAAGGAAGAATATGAAAAAGTCAAATAATTAGTGTCCTTCACTCATATCAACCATTGTTTGTAAGTTTAAATATTTATACTAAAAATCAGGAGGTATGACTATCTTACTTGAAGAAAAATACAAGTTACTTAAAGATATAGTACGAAAAAAAGAAAGTGCTGCTATAGCCTTTTCTGGTGGTGTTGACAGCACTTTTCTTTTAAACGTAAGTAAAGAAGTTTTAGGAGATAAATTACTTGCAATTACTGCAACCTCTTCAACTTACCCAAAAAGGGAATTAACTGAAGCAATCAAATATGCTAAATATATTAACGTGAAGCATATAATATATTTTCTTCAGAAGAATTAGAATAGGCATAACTCAAGTTAGGGTAAGACATCATGGTGAAATCGCAAGAATAGAGGTAGGGAACCCTCCGGAAGAGAAAAATTCTTCAACATAGAAATATGAATCATATTGATAACGAATTTTTAAAAATAGGATTTACTTATGTCACTTTAGACATACTTGGTTATAGGACTGGAAGTATGAACAAGGTTTTATCCGTAGAAAAATAAATCTTCTATTATATGAAAAGAAAAGTCGCAATGAAGTGTTATTAGTAACTACAATACACTACATTGCGACTTTTCAACAATTAAATTGATCTATATAAAAAATATTTTTTTACCTATAATTCAAATTAAACGAAATTGTATTATAATTTTGGGTGTAAAAGGGTCATACTTGATTAGGTTGCCACCTATGGCTAACTAATATGACTTTGATCCATTGTAGCTATAACAATTAAAAAACATAATTTTTGTCCCAAAAGAAGATTTATACAATAGTAACTAACTTCTTGCTATTTACCCTAAAGATTATTCTTGTAAAGTTGATTTTTTTAGTAAACTTTTGACTGCTCAAAACTATATAAGATTTTCTGGAATCATATCTCCAATTAGCTCCAAGCACATAATGGTATTTATACTCCACTGTGAAACACAATTGGTTGTTACATTAGGATCCTCAATTAATTTCTTCCACGTATTTATCTCATTAAGAGAAATCATCTTTTGAGATTCACTATTCAATTCCTTTGCTAAAAGTTTCCATGATACTTGTGCTAATTCAGTATCATTATTTCTCTTAGCAGCGTATGCAGCCATACCAGTTGCAAACATTGGCCAGTTAAAACATTTATCACTGAGTTTTCCTCCAGTTCTTTTTTTCTTCTCGTCATCAGATATCATATAAAATTCACCAAATTCAGCAATCATATCCTTCCACGTATCATCCTCTAATAACTCTGCTATTTCAATCCAAATTTGAGGTGCTCCAAAAGAAATCATCATGTGATACTGTCCTGTTTTAGAATGATCAAAATGTGTTAATTCAGATGTATTTGAATCATATCCGCAGGCAGGAGTAGCTAATAACCTCATAGGAATATTTTTTATTATTTCCATTCCCTTTAAAATTTTACTTTTATATTCTTCATTCTCAGTTCTTTCCCACTCTGTTTCCCAATCTGAGCAAAAAGCTGACCAATCAGGTCCTGTTCTTATATGTGTCTTTAACTTGCTATCTGGGTAAAAGCCTCTTAAAGGCTCCAGTCTTTCAACCGCTTCATCTGCATCTTTAACCTCTGTTAATAACTCTCCTATTCTCTCATCTGCAGTTAAGTAATAATAAAATTTATGTAATATGGCCATACTTATTCTTACTTCCTTACAGCTGCAACCCCAATGTATCACATTATTCCTAGATCCCAATCCTTTATATTCACCAAAGTGATAAACATCAACTTCACTAGTATGTCTTGTCATCGATTCAGCTACTTTAAAAACATCTTTATTTCCAGTTCTTAAAAATTGATACCATAGCCATATGTTTGGGACAAGTTCTGTATTTTGCCATGCATATCCTCCCAAATCATATCTCCATTGATGGCGCACTCCATCATAGGTGTGCATAAAATCCCCATAATTCCAATAGCCATACCAACTACGTTGATCTATTTCATTCTTATAAAATTCAAAATTTTCTTCTAATCGCTCTTCAAAAAACCTTTTTACTGGATTTGTTTTATTAGGAAGCCCCCATTTACCCGTAGTTTCAGTCTCATAATAATATTCTGGCAGGCATACTAGTAACGCATTATCTTGCCATTCACTAGCCATATTGTTTACCTCTTCATTAGTTACCATTCCTTCATAGCAACAAACATAAATATCGCTGGTATTTGCTATTCCTACTGGTGTTGACCTTACTTCTTCAAATCCTTCATAAGCAGCCATATGATAATCCTTAGAATAATGTCTCAAATCCATTGCCTCAGCAGAAGTATCCCACAGCCACAGTGTAGCAGTTGTATTATCTTTAGCTAGACCTTTTACCTCTAATTCTTATGGAAATTTCTTCCAAAAAAATTAAACCTAATGCTAATCCACAATTTTCAGCACCTACATACATTAATCCATTAGCTCTTGTGCCATGAGTTACATCGATATAAGTTAAGTCTTCTTCACTTCTTTTTATTACTTTATAATGATTAGCCGAATCTTGTATCAGCTTAAAATCATTCCAAACAGCATTTTTTTCTGCCGTTTCTACTAATCCTTTGTCCGTTTCTTCTAAGTTTACTGTTTCTCCATTTATTTGTTTCTCATATGGCTTATTATTAATATGATAAAACCTTGTTAAAAGCAATTTAGCTGGCTCTGAATAAATTCCCTCTTCTAATGCATATCTAATATGTCTATTAAATTCTCTTCCCCTTAAATCTAGTTGAAATTCCAGCCCTAATCCTTTAATAAAATCGTATTTTGTATCTCCATCAAAGAAAAATGTATGAGTAACCTTAAAAGATGATAATCCAGCTCCAAACGTTAATCTAAGAGTAAATGGAAGCCACTCTCTTGTTTCATTTTCATGAACTCCGCTCACTTTAATTACAACTCTCAATGGACCTCTATTTTCTATTTCTACTTGCTCAATTTTGCTATAATATTTCTCATATTTTCGAATATTTTTATCTCTTATTTCACTTATCGCAACTAATCTTCCACCTTTATTAACCGTATTTCCATTTATGATTACTTCGTTAATTATATTTTTTCCTTGTTTATTTATTTTACATTTCATTTTAGTGGTATCTACAACAATACAATCATTGTCTTCCTTAATTATAATAGACTCGCTAGCTTTTAATGCTTTATTAGTTTTTACAACTTCATAATTTCTACTACTATTAAAATCAAATATTCCAGATTGTGCACTCCATTTTATACTCCCATCTGGCCAATAAGCAAGAGGCCAGCTCTGAATATATATATCTTCTCCATTTTCATTTCTTAAAGCTAAGTTTTCTTCCTTCTTAAGTTCTCCTTTTTTCCATGGCACTCCCCATGTTATGTTACTTTTACTTTTAGGTAATCCATCTAACCATTTTACCTTTGGCATTATTAAGCCCCCAAATCCTTAATTTATACTTTATTGTCCACTTTTACTCTTAGGCATATTCCAAAATAACAAGTTAATATACTTGGCATTTCCATCTTAGATTTGTTATTTTATTTCATATGTATTAATCTTTGTTCATTTCTCATAAAAAATTGATAGTTAATAGCCATAATTCCATAAAAGTATATGCTAACTCCAAATATAGCTATTAACCCTGGCACCATAGTAATTATTGAATATACTAAAAATGTCCATAAGGCAATACATACTACTAAAATTGGTCTCATTATAAGTATATTAAATGATTTTATAAAATAATTTTTTAAATCCATATCATAATAAACATATAGTGGAAACATATATAAACCTATTGTACAAACAATTATTCTCGCAATAATTGACATGGTTGTTATTACTCTAAATACTAATTCTGGTTGAATTTCAAAATTCATCTTATTTATGCTTATTATAATTAGAAATAGCGTAATTACACTTCCTAATATATTAGATTTTTTAAATTCTTTTTTATATGTTGTCCAAAAAGGATTTATTACACCATAATAATCTTTTTTCGTTATTTTATTTCTAAGTACCGTAAGTAATGCAACTGTACTTGGAGCCCATCCTAAAATCACTCCTCCTAAAGCACAGCCTGCAAACCACATAATATTCAATAGGACGAAATCTGTTATACATTCAGTTAATTTTATTATTTTATCAATTGAGTAATTTCCCACAATAACTCTCCTTCTATTCCTTTAGTATTGCTTCATGAACATATAAATTTGAATAAATAGCTTCCATTGGTGCCATTTGCCTAAATCCTATTTTTCCATCTTCAAGTATTTCTCCAAATTCCGTGCCACTATCCTCCCAATCTAAAACTAATAAATCATTAATATAAAATTGTACAACCCCCTTATATTTTATTAATTTCATGTGATACGGTTCAATTACATTCTCTACTGAAGGAATTGGATCTGCCCCTAATTTGACTAAATGAAATCCATAACTTTTTCTTAGATTACACGTATTGAACATTCTCTCTGTAGGATACTTTCTTCTATAATAAGAAATATGAAAAGCATTAATTGATCCTGAATGATATTCGGGATAAACTCCGTATCTTTCTGGTAAATCTTTTGAAAATATACTTTTTCCATTTTCACCTTTAGCCGCGAAAAAAAACATACATAGTCCATGCTCACTTTTAGGCAAAAAATCCCACTCTACAATTATCTTATCAGGAAAATCTAATGGGCACCAGAATAACCAATGAGCATTATCTCCATATAATTCTGCATCCAGTTTATTTTTCAGTGATAATCCACTTTTAGTAACATCAATAATAGCTTGGCCTTCTAATATCCAATCTTTAATAGAATCCTCAGATTTAAATAAATTTTTATAAATGCAAGTGCCTCTTTCAAAGTTCTTCATTATTTTCCTCTCCCTAATCCATTAATTTGATTATTTAAAACATCCTAATCCTTTGAATTTACTATGATTAGATAACTTCATAAATGGTATATTAGGTAAGTCTCCATTTGTTCCCCTTTCTTTAGACAGCTCCCTTACATCCAAGCTTTTAAAATCGTCTGAAGTAACTTCTTCACCATATATATTCCATGAATTATTAGTATCATTTTCTGCTTGTAAATTTGCTTGATCTATTGATGTTCCTTTATATGCAAGATTATAATGTAATACTTCTCTTGTACCTGGAATATCAGTAGCATCAGTTGGATTTACACGCTCAAGCATATTAAAGTTACCTAAGGCATTGTTATATGCAGTATTGTGAGTCCATGTTGCAGATTGTCCTGGTTGATGATTTGCATAGAAACCATGTGCTCCATTGCTAACTGAAAGACAATATCTAACAGTGTGAACTGGAACTTCACTTGGCGGGGTGTTTTTTCCGTATCCACCAATCTTAAATCCATTAGAATCTCCACCTGCATTCATGTTAAATGCCCAGCAGCTTTCAAATGTATTGGCCCCTTTTGAATTAATACAATCAAAAGCCATCATCACTACAATTCCATGCACGACACTCTTTGAATGTAACACCATTTCCATGTGCACCAAAACCATCTGTATTTCCAATTGATGTACCTTTAACTCCAATATTGTTATAGGAATCACACTTAATGCAAGATCCTGTTCCACTTTTTACGAAATAGAAACCATTGGCTTGAGTATCATGACATGTTACTTGATAAAATTCAGCATTCCCTTCAATTCTAAAGCATTCTGATTGCTTTTGTTGCCCTACAAGCACACCTGTTACTTCAATTTCCTTAAACGTAACTTTTTGAACTCCATCTGCTATACGAAAGGCTGCCACCCGCTTAGATGGTTCTATGTTGGAAAAATCAAAAACTGGTATCTCCTTGGATGAGTATGCTTTATATGTAATTCCACTCTTAGTAATATCATGTACATAATTATAATTCTCATCTGAATTTGCAATCTTGAAATTTTTATAAGTGCCTCCGAGTATATAAACAGTATCACCTGAAGATGCAACTTCTTGTGCTTTTGCTATGCTAGCAAAAGGAGCCTTTAAAGTTCCCGGATTTTCATCACTTCCATCTACCGCCATATAATAACTTTTAGTACTGCTGGCTGTTGATGGTGTAAGTGGTAATACAGCTAAACCTAATACTATTATTACAGCAGATAAATAAAATTTTCTTATTAAATTTCTCATTAATAATCCTCCTTGTATACTAAAATGTATTTTTTGGCTTTTTTTATTTTTAAGTTATCATTCCTTATATTTAAAGATCTTTAACCTTTTACAGATCCAATCATCATTCCTTTAGCAAAATATTTTTGAAGGAATGGATACACGCATAATATAGGTACTGTTGCAATCGCAATTGTAGCAAGCTTGACCGATTCTGTTGGAATTACAATAGCATCTACTGCTTGACCATTTGCCGCCACATCTGACATTAGTATTATTTGACGTAAAAATATTTGTAATGTCCACTTTGTATTATCATTTATATATAAAAACGCATTAAAGAAATCATTCCAAATACCTACAGCATAGAATAATGTAAAAGTTGCAACGGTAGGCATTGACAATGGTAATACTACACTTAAAAATGTTCTTAGATCTGAACATCCATCGATTTTAGCTGCTTCTATAAGTTCTTCAGGAAATTGTTGAAAATTATTTTTTATAATTATTAAATTAAAAGGATTTATTGCTACTGGTAATATTAATGCCCAATAAGAATCTAATAAGTTTAATTCCTTCACTACTAAATATGTAGGAATCATACCTCCGCCGAAAACCAAAGTTACAGTAATACACTTTAATAAAAATGATCTTCCTCTAAGTCCTTTTCTTGAAAGAGGATAAGCCATAGAAAATGTAAATATTAAATGTACTATAGTACCAACAATAGTAACTCCTATTGTTGTAAATAAACTTCTTAATATATTTCCTGTTTCAAAAATGTATGAATAGGCCTCTGTAGTAAAAGTATGTGGTATTATAAAGAAACTCCTTGATGTTAATTCTAATTCAGTAGCAAATGAACCTGCAATAACATATAGAAATGGTAGTAATGTTACAAATCCGAATATTGCTAATATAACTATGTTAAATACATCGAATACTCTTCCAGCTGGGGTATTAAATTTATCTTTTCTTATTATTTTAAGCATTTGTATCTCCTCCTACCTTAGTAAATCCCACTATCTGGATCAATCTTTTTAGCGATAATATTAGCTCCAACAACCAAAATAACACCGACTACGGACTTAAACAATCCAACAGTTGTAGCATAGCTATATGCCCCTTGCGTTATCCCTACCTGATAAACATATGTATCAAATACATCCGCCGCTGTACGATTTAATGCATTAGTCATTAAGAATATTTGATCAAATCCAGTAGATAAAAATGATCCGCATTTAAGTATTAGCATAATCACTATGGTATTCTTTATTGCCGGCAATGTAATGTGAATTACCCTTTTAAATCTACCTGCCCCATCAACAATTGCTGCTTCATATTGTTCAGGATCGACAGATGCCAATGCAGCTAAATAAATGATTGTTCCATATCCACTTTCTTTCCATATACCTTGTACGACAATCATCGCCTTAAAAAAACCTGGTTCTGTAAGCACATTGACTTGGTGCCCTGTAATGCTAGCAAACAAATTTGCTAAAGCTCCAGTATCGCTCGTCAATAAAATTACTGATATACTTGAAACTATTGTCCAAGATACAAAATGTGGTACATATATTGCTGTTTGAATGCACTTTTTGTATACACCTAATTTTATTTCATTAAGTAATAATGCTAATATTATAGGAAATGCAAATCCTATAGTAACATTTAAAACTCCTAACGTTAATGTATTTGATAATAATCTTACAAAATTTGGACTAGAAAAAAAATCTTTAAAATATTCGGTCCCAACCCACTCGCTATTCCAAAAACCTGAATAAGGTGAATAATCCTTAAATGCTATAGTTATTCCCCACATTGGTGCAAATTTAAATATAATAAAATATATTATTCCTGGAATCAACATTATATACAACCATTTATTGTATATAACATGTTCTTTTAATGTAGTCGTCTTTTTAGACCCAATCTCTGTTTCATTTATTTCTAAACTTATTATACTATTACCCATATACCTTATTTCCTTTCTATTATTTTTGCTAAATATACTACTTTAATTTTTCATTATATGTTTTAGTCAAATCATCAATATATTCTTGTCCACCAGTATCTAACCATTGCTTTTGAGCAGCCTTATAACCATCCTTGTCTATTTGACCAGCTATATATTGAATTCTAGCATCACTCATAATATTTTGTAATTGTGCACCTTTCTTAGAATAAACATCTGAAATTAGTGATGCACATGGATTGAATACTGATTTCTTTTCACCATTCTCATTTATCTGTGTTTTAATTGCTTCTAATTGACTACCATTCTTTACACTTAATGCTTCAATATCAAAACCAGGTTCATCACATGATAATTGGGCATATGTTTGTTTTTCATTTAATAATTTTTGGTCTTTAGTATCTTGAATTTTACCAGCTTTCATTTCATAATGAGTCCCTTCAACACCATGGTTTAATAAAGTAGTAGCTTCTTCTGAATTAGCTTTATTTATAAAATCTAATACTTTTCTAAGTTTCTTTTCATCTTTTACACTTTGTTTTGGTATAGCCATAATTCCTGAATATCCTGTAGTTGGTAGTATGTAATCTCCAGCATCAGTTGTAATATTTCCTACCATTGTTACATAAGAGTCTCCAAATTTACCATCATCACCATATTTTGTAATCATTTCTTTTGCTAATCTGTTCATAGCTCTTGTTTGTGTATCTACTATAACTCCAGCTTTTCCATTTACAAATGGATCATCCCATTTACCTGAATTCAAAACTGCAAAATCTTTATTTATAAGACCTTTATCATATAAGCCTTTGAAATAATCCAAAGATTTCATATATTCATCAGTCATAAAATCCGGAACTACTTTTCCGTCCTTTATAGCAGTTCCATTTGGTGCTCCGAACCAAACTACCATTTGATCAAAAGGACTATTTGAATTTAAAGTTCCAGGCCATTTTGGTATCACCATTCCTGTTGTATCATTAATACCATTTCCATCAGGATCATCATTTTTAAATTTTTCAAGAACATTTGTAAATTCAGCTAATGTAGTTGGAACCTTTAACTCTAATTTATCTAACCAATCTTTTCTAAATATTACTGCAGATCGGACAACATCTCTCTTACGGTATATTCCATAAGTCTCTCCATTAAATGAGGCATTTAACTTAATATTTTTATCAGCCTTTGATAAATTATCATAATCTTTTAAATAATCATCTAATTTCCAAAAAGCTCCTTTCTTAACATTGCTTATAGTAGCTGCATCTTTTTCTTTTAATATCATAATGTTTGGAACATTATTAGATGCCAGTGTTATTGATACTTTATCTGCATATGAGCTATCAGGAACCCAAATAATATCTACATCATAACCTGTTAATTCTTCAAGTTTCTTTTCTATATCATTGTCATTATATGGTATATTTGGAAATAATACCGGAGCCATTATGGTTATTTTCTTATTAGTATCGTCAACCTTATTATTTGATACACTTTTAGAACCGCATCCCGATAAAATATTAGCCAAAGACAATATTCCTATTAAAACTAACGCAATTTTTTTATTTTTCATATTTTATATCTCCCCCATATTGTAAGCTTTTTTCAATTGATATTTATTACAACAACAATATTCTTTAATTTTTCCCCTTCTTTTACATTAAGATAATAAATTATTTACCGATGCCAGCATATTTTATTATTCACATCTGTTTTCTATGATATTATTGTATGTCTTACTCTTTATAATATCAATCACTATACTGTAACACCTATATTTTCACATAGTTAAATATAAATAATTTCATATGTTTTTGATGAAGAATCTTAGATTATTTTTAAAGATGGAACTATATTCTAAAATATAAAGACAATAGTATGGGTTTGAAGTTAAAAAGGTTAAAATTGAATATAATAAGCTAAACGTAAAAGGTGTTGGATTTGTATACAAACCTTATGAAATTATGACAGGGGTTGCAGTAGAATTTGAAGACCATTGAGAAATAGATTAGGTACCACTGATTATTCAATGAAATAATAACATCTTGGTGTAGTATTTAAATAGAATCTTATCCATATTTTGATAAACTTCTATTTAAATTGAAATAAGTATTCTCTAAACTATCTTTTTATCTATACCATGCTTTATTTTTCATAAAAAATTATTGTCGCTATCTAATATAAAAATTCTATCCTTCTTCTAGACTTAAAGAAGCTTTTATTACTAATTCCAATTAGAAGATACTATCTTTGTAATATGATAAAATCTATCTATTGAATATTTATAAAAACCCTTATAAGCTGAACAAAAATAGTTTTCTCCAATCTTTCCATTTCCTATAGGTTCATAATGTCTTCTACATCCACCCCTGCATATAGAAACATATTCACAAGAACTGCAATTTTCAGAAGCATCAGTCGAAATCTCTACAAAATTGCTGCCTTTTTCACTTGTAATCAATTCTTTTAAATTATCATTTAAAACATTTCCCAATTTCCATTGGTTAAGTACATAAAAATCACAAGGATAAACTGAACCATCTGCTTCTATGACTGTATTTACGCTACAACAGCCTTTCATATCACAAGATTCTGGATGATAACCTAGGAGCATTTGAACGATATTATCAAACATTCTAATACTTACTCCTTTTCCTTCAATAAAATCTTTATACCATAAATCAAATAACTTTTTGAGAAAGCTTTCATAATCATCTGGTTTTAGAGAATAAGGATTTTCACCTGGCTTTCCACCTAATTCATCTAAACAAGGTATAAACTGAAGATATTTAAATCCACTTTTAGTATAATAACGATATATTTTTTCGATATGACTTGCAACTGATTTAGTTACAGTACATAAAATATTATATTCTACCTTATATTTATTAAAAATTTCTATAGACTTTGCTACTCTACTAAAACTTCCTTTTCCTTGTAAATCAATACGGTTTAAATTTTGGACATCTGCGGGCCCATCTAATGATAATCCTACCAAAAAGTTGTTTTGTACTAAAAACTCAGCCCACTCCTCATCAATGAGCATTCCATTAGTTTGAATAGAATTATTAACTTTAATTTTGTTCACATTATACTTATCTTCAAGTTCAATTAGTTTTTTATAGAAATCTAACCCAACTAATGTTGGTTCTCCTCCTTGAAATGCAAAGCCTACAAATTTTTCTCCATATTCAAAAACTCTTTTAACTAATATCTCCAAAGTATCTTCTGACATAAGCCCATAGCTTTTTTTATCTCTATTTTCAGCAACATCTCTGTAAAAACAATATTTACAATTTAAATTGCAATTACTTGAAGCTGGTTTTACCATAACGTTAATTGGAGGCATGCTCATCACCAATCCTTGCAAATTATTTTTTATATTTATTATAAATTATATCTTAAAATAACTTCTGTAGCTATTTTAAATTACAGAAAGTCACTGACCACAAAATTGTAGTCAGTGAAAATTACAAATACTTTATTATTTTAACTCTTTAGCTGCCTTTTCATAATAAGTTGTATTAACATATTTATCTATATCTACACTATTAGTAGTTAGCTTTTGATCTAATAAAAATTTATTTAAATCTTTAAGTTTATCTATTGAATTAGAGTTTATTTCAACTGAGGCAAAATCAAATTTTTCTCCATCAAAACCAAAAGCTTTCTTAGTAGGAACTTCACCTAATCCAGTATCAAAAAATTTATAAATCTCATTTTTATCACTAGTATCTTTTATAAGATTTTTTCCTCTTATAAAAGCTTTTAATATGGCTACTGGTGCATCTGGATTATCTTTTGCAAAATCATCTCTAGATAAAACAATATTCTGACTAGACCATTCCAATTTATTCACAGTACTATGAATTATTTTGGATGATCCATCTAATGCTAATTTTTGAGCTTGTACATCTGGTGTAACCAAACCGTCAACGCTACCGCTTAAAAATGTAGAAACAGAATCTCCTCCTGCATTTACAATTTCTACATCACTAATCTTAATATTATTAGCATCTATAAGGTGCTGAAAGTAATTTTGCATTATTGTGCCTTTAGCCACAATTATCTTCTTTCCTTTTATATCCTCTACTGAATTTATTACTGAATTTTTAGATACAATTAAATCAAGGTTTAAACTATTATTAGTTATACCTATTAAAGATACGCCAATTCCTTTAGATTTTAAAACTATTGATGGTAAATCTCCATAAATTGCAAAATCCAATTTTTTTGCTACAATAGCTTCATTTATCGCTGGCCCACCTCCTGAAAACGGAACATATTCTGGTTCATATCCTATTTTTTTAAATTCCTCTTCAAAATATTTTTTTTGTTGTGCAATACTACCTGTTCCATAATCTGATAGAGTATCATTTTGGCTGACAAATCCTATCCTTACTACCTTCTTTGTGCTTTCATTTGAACTATCAGCTTTATTAGTATTAGTTTGTGATGAGCATCCTGTTATTGCTAGTATTACCGTCAGTACTAAACTTAATATTATAGAAATTTTCTTTTTCATATTATTGCCTCCAAATAATTAAAAATTCTTATTCAAACTCTCTTGGATGTCTTCTTTTAAGTTCCTCTATACCATAACTACGTCCTGTTTCTTGTAGTCTTTCACAATATTCTTTTAAATGACATTTAGCATGAAAGGGTCCTCCTTCCGCAATTACTGTCCATAGAGGATCAATTTGAGAATCACTGGTTTTCATCATATCCTTATGCCACTTATGGAGTTTATGCACTGCTTCATAACATATTTCTGGATACTCTACTGCAAGATTAAATTGCTCTTGAGGGTCTTTTTCAATATCAAATAACATTTCATCATCAAATAAATGAAATCCATCATGATATGTGTGAATATATAACCATTTACCAAAGCGAACCCCTCTTTGGCAAGTGTGGGCACATTGACTTATTACTAAATAATTTCTACCTTCTTCTTCATCGCTTAATATTGTTTTTGCATAACTAGCTCCATCCCATTTTGGCGAATATACTTTTCCAGTAATTTTAAGATTAACGCTTTGAGATGGTGGCTCTCCAAGAAGATCTTTTATTGTAGGAATTAAATCAATATTATAATGAAGTGCATTATCCTCACTACCACCTTTACAATTTGGCCATTTAATTATCATTGGGATACGACAATTTGGATAATCTGCAGTTGCATGTTCCCCATAAATTCCGAGTTCACCCATATTTTCACCATGATCTGCAGTAACAATGATCGCCACATCATCAATCATATTATTATCTTCTAAGGCTTTTAAAATCTGTCCTATATGACCATCCATGTATTTAATGCCACAATCATAACCATCAATTGTTTCTTTTAATTCCTTTTGATTTCTAATTTCTCCAAGCATTCTTGGAAATGCACTTGGTGCTTCATTATCATACATGGATAAATCACTAGCTGAATGTGGTCCTATTTTCCCTTTATGCTTTTCTAACACTTCATCAGTGATCCACTCACTTTCTGGCATAGGTTCACTTTGGAATGGATTTCCAAATTCTCTAGGCGCTCTATAAGGTGTGTGAGCATCCCAATAGTTTACATGCAAAAACCAATTTTCCTTATCCTTGTTATCATCAATCCATTTGAGAACTTTAGGAGTAATCTCTTCCGCTGATTCAAGCCCTCTTTTTCCAACATTATAAATTTCATTAAAGCCAGCATAAAACCACCAAGCCCCATGTCTCTCTGCAAAGCTACTAATTAGAGTAGTATGATAACCATATTTTCTAATTAAAGAAGGTAAATTATCTCTAGAATTTGCATCCGCCATTACTCTTCTTTCACCTTCTATTCTTTGCTCTGCTGCAGTACCACCATGACCTACAACACCTGTATGAATGCCAAGCATTCCTGTCATTAATGAGGCTCTTGATGGCAAGCAAGGTGCATCAGAGCAATAGTAATTATTAAATCGCACACCTTGTTCTGCAATTTTATCAATATTTGGCGATGTGTTTCTTGAATATCCATAACAGCCTAAATGATCTGGTCTTAAAGTATCTAAATCTAATAATAAAATTTTCATTATCTTAGCCCCTTTCAAAATATGTTTTTAAGGTTAGATTAACCTCTTTAGTAGCCAGTTTTATAATTGCTTTTTACTTTAATTTTGTTCATTTATCCAATTCATAACCCTCATAAAATCTGCACCGATATCAATAAGTTGTTTCAATTCTTCTAATTTGTCCTTATGACATTTATTTTTCATTTTATTCCAAATCATCTCTGAACTGAATCTATCATCATCCTTAAATGGAACTACATCACAGGTTTTTTGGTACCATTCAAGCATCTCTAACTGTAATTTTGATATTTCTCCTTGATATTCTGCTTCATTAACTAAATTAATAAGTTCATTAGGATCTTTTTCTAAATCATAGAACTCATCGCTTTCATATAATCTTCTAACATACTTATAACGTTCTGACCTAATCATAGTAGCTTTTGTATGAGCAGTATCATCAGCTTGTGTCTTTAGCCTTGGATAATATGGATTTAAAGGAGAAACGCCATTTTCTCCAAAATTTCCATATTCTGAGCAATGAACCTCTCCTCTTAAACGACCACCCTCTGTAAATACATATTTTCTATGTTCTCTATTTCTTTCACTCAATACTCCACGCAAGCTTTCTCCAAAATGACTGTGAGTAAGCTTCAGCTTTGCTAAATCCAATACTGTTGCATAAAAATCTATTAACTCCACCATACTGTTTGAAATCCCTGGGTCAGCTTTAACTTCTTTTTGCGGCTTTATTAATAGCGGTACATTTACTAAACAATCTTCAAAGGTGTTTTGAGCTTTTTCCACTATACCATAGTCTCCAGTATAATCCCCATGATCACTTAGTACAAAAATAGCTGTATCATCATAAATCCCCTCATCTTTTAATGCTTTGCAGAGCTTCCCAAACTGTGCATCAACCTTCATGCACATTCCAAGATATGTGCTCCTAAGTTCATCCCATTTTTCTTCACTCCAGAATTTTAAATTCTGCTTTTCCTTAATTCCATTTAAAATACTTGCTTTTGATATCAAATCCGCAGGTTGTGGAATACGTTTTTTAAGTTTTTTCCTATCAATTAAACTGAAATATGGTTCCTCAACTTGATATGGAGGGTGAGGATACATTAATCCAAGAAAAATACATAAAGGCTGATCCTTTGGACGATTTTTAATTCTATAGATAGCAGCATCAATATCTTCATCATCAGCTGTATAATTTTGCTCTTTTTCATCCAATTTTAATCTGCCATTATAGAATGAATAAAAATTTTCCCCTCCAAGTGTTCCTCGTATATGTGGATTTTCGAATCCAGGTGCAGAAGGAACTTCCCCACCATAAAATGTTTCTGTAGCATGTTCATTAAATATACCTTTAACCTGTGCTGGTAAAAAATCATTTCGTGAATTCATCCAAACATAATAACCAGCTTCCTTCAATTCTTTTAAAAGTGATGTTTCTTCTGAATGCAACATATAACTCATGGTTCTATGCCCCCTTGTATGAGGATATAAACCTGTTAAAAAACTGCATCTACTTGGCACACACACTGTATTTTGACAGTATGCATTACTAAAGGAAACAGCATCCTTTCTCGCAAATGAATCTAGGTTTGGCGTAATTGCTGCTAGATTACCCAGATGAGCCAATGAATCTGACCTCATTTGGTCCGGGTTAAATATAATAATATTAGGCCTTTTAATCACAGAAATTCACTTCCTTACATAATCTACAGATTCAACGAAGTACCCTATTAGCATTAAAACAATTAACTTTAAATACTAACCATTCTGCATTTAAAGTTAATAAAATATCTGAAATTTTTTTTTATTATGATTCTCTATTGGATATAACGCAGAAAGCACCACCTTGATTATATCCTTTTGTTCCCTTTACTGCTGTTTCTTCAACTGCTCCTATAGCTTCTGATCCATTAACTCTAAAGTTCTTTATATCAATTTTTTGAATTTCTACTTCAGTTTGTTTTTCTAATTGTGGTATCCATTCATATGGAACTCTATAAGCTCTATAAACCATGTTCATACTTGGTCCTCTACTATCATCTTTATAAGGATTTATATATTCCCAAACTATTTCATGATCTACTGTAACTTCAAATATACGTCCATCTGAACCTTCTGTTATTAAAGTATTTCCGTTTGGTAATCTTTGTGCACTACTTATAAATGGACTATAAAACCTGCTCGAATCTAATGGTTCAATAAGTCCAGCTTCTTTTGGTGTATATTGCCATACTATTTCCAATGTAATTGGATTAATTTCTAGGATTCTTGAATAATCTCTATGTGCATTTTGTCTTCCTGTTGGCGCTACTGGATTTGGACTTCCATAACCTGCCCATCCACCGTTATCAAAAATTAATATATTTCCTTCTCCCGGTAAGCCCTTTGGTATCATATGAACATGATGTTGACCAATTATCCAACCTAACTTTTTAAGTTCTTCACTTTCATCATAATATGGACCAACCTTCCAAACAATTTTCCCTGACTTCTTTTCTATGATTGCTAAAATATTAGCTTCACGGCTATCCCAAATAATATTTTCTGGGTTAAAACGTTCATCCCCATTGTCATACCATTTATTCGGTCCAAGTAGTGACATAGAATTTATATGTAGCCAATCTCCCATACCTCCACCTGCTGGTCTCATGTTAGGATCTCTATAAAGTATGTTTTTAGCACTCTCATCAAAACCTAACTCATCAAAATGTTCATTTGGACTCCACTCCCAAATAATTTTTCCGTCCCAAGTAACTTCAATAATCTTATCATCTAAAAGTACCTTTTCTGTTATCTTAGAATTTTTAACATTTTCATGAGTAAGTATAAATGTATTCCCTCTATCTACTAATGGTTCTGAACCAGGTGCATAATAACCTACTGTGCTACCTTCTCTTTGATAATCATGATGCTGTCTTGCCATCCATTGAGGTTCCTCTCCCTCATCAGCTATAAATTCTTTATGATCAAATTTCCAAACGATATCTCCATTCCAATCAACTTGTACTAAGTCAATCTTATCTTGCATTCCATATTTAGAATTTCTTTCACCTGTACTTCCTAAAACATAACCACCTGGAAGTATTTTATTAGGAAAGCCTTGAAGGTCTTTCCACAACTTAACCTCTTTTCCATTCATATTAATTAATAGTGCTCCTAATCCATTTACCGGCAAAATAGTATAACCACTCCAAGCCTTTTTAGGATTATATAGTGTTGCTCCTGTTGGATAAATAGTTGAATGTCCCATAATAATTTCCTCCTTTTAATTTTTTTATTTATTCGCTTCTTCATAAAATGAATTATCTATCCATTTATCTGTATCAAAATCTTTAGTAATTAACTTATTATCTATCATAAATTTTTTACTGTCATTTATTTTTTCCTTAGCGTTATCATCCACTTTAAGTGAAAAATAATCAAACTTTTCATTATCTTTTCTATAATTAAATTTTACTGCTTCCTTATTTAAACCTGATTTAGTCAATATCTCATATGCTTCATCTGTATTTCCTTTTATAAATGTTTTAGCTTCTTGCAATGCTTTGAATAATGCAACTGCTGCATCTCTATTTTCAGCTAAGAATTTATTATTTCCTACAATTACTGCTTGTGCAGCAAAATCAGGGTGATCTTTTGAGGTATCAATAGTTCTAGCTGCCTTTTTAGTAAATACTTGTAATGCCTCTTGAGTATCAGTTACAACTACTGCATCTATAGAGCCTCCTTGAAGTGCTGAATCTACATCATTATTTGTATTAATTAATTCAACATCATTTTGTGCTATTCCATTAGCATCTAAGATTTGATATAAATACTTTTGCATATACGTTCCCTTAGTAAAACCTATCTTCTTACCTTTTAAATCTTTTACTGACGTTATAGGAGAATCTGCTTTTACAATAATTGCGGAAGTCATAGAATTATCTGATATACCTATTAGTGAGGTTTCTACTCCTTTTGATTTACTTAAAATTCCTGGAAAATCTGCATACATAGCTATATCAATTTCATTTGCTGTCAAAGCTTCATTTACAGCTGGACCTGCTGCTGCAAAAGGTTTATACTCGACCTTATATCCAGCCTTGCTAAGTTCATCATCTATATATTTCTTTTCTTGTGCTAATCCTGCAACTCCACCTATAAAGTTTTGAGTTCCTGGAAAACCAATTCTAACTACTTTTTCTGTGCTCCTTGTATTTTCTGCTTGCTTACTGTTTCCGCAACCAACTAACATAAATACCGTGGTTACCGCTAAAAATATTGATAATAATTTCTTTTTCATAATTAAATTCCCCCAATTCAAATTTAAAAGTTAAGTATCTATTTATCTGATAGCTAGCATCCGTAGCACTCCCTTTTCCTTCAAATGGGAAATAACCCGACTCACGCTGCTAGACGAGGTGCCCCTTATGGCTATAAGTTCAACTAAATCCAGCTGCAGTTAAAAATACATCTAAAAAGTTTAACTTTATGTTATTTAGTTTGATTATCAAAATACTAGGAATTAGTTTTTAAAAATTTAATCTTATAATTAAAACTAAGTTATGGTGTAACAATATTAAACTTTAACTCAAATTTATCTAATAAGCTGAGTATTTCAGTGAACTTACTTATATCTCCAATAGCCTTAATTTCTCCAAGTTCTACCTTATCCTTTAATTTTGCTTTACCAATAACTATTTCAACTAAATCTCTTCTTTTTAAATCCAGAGTTAAATCCGCATTATCTGCTTGCTTATCAATATTATAATTTATAACTGAATTTTCCAATATAAATTCATAGTCTTTCTCTACATCAGCAAATCTTAAGTTGATTACTATTCTCTTTTCTTCTGCCTTTATGCCATCAAGTCTTACTGCAATAAGATCAAATAAATCATTAATTCTAATATCACTATCACTTATTTTTATAGCTCTATCTTTCTTTTCTACACCATTTCTTAATTCAAACGCTGCAGCTAAATAAGCATTTCTCCAAGCTGCTGATTCAGCTTGATAACCTAATTGCTCTAAAGCATCTGCTTGGAGCATTCGTGCTGTCTTATTATCTGGTTCTGCAAAAATTACATGGTTTACTACTTGAGTAACCCATCTATACTCGCCATTTTCAAAAGCTGCCCTTGCCTTCTCAAGAACAACTTCAGCTCCTCCCATAAATTCAACGTATTTCTTGCTTGCATCCTCAGGTGGCAATTGGTGAAGTGTAGCTGGATTCCCATCATAAAAACCTAGATATTTTTGGTATACAGCTTTTGAATTGTGATTTACACTTCCATAGCAGCCTCTTATATGCCATTCCTTTGCTAAACTTTTTGGTACTTTAATATTTTCTGCAATTTCTAGCATGGTATAGCCATTATTAGCAAGTCGTAGGGTTTGGTCATGAATATATTTATATATGTCACGCTGCTTCTTTAAATAATCTACAACTTTTTTGTTACCCCACGTTGGCCAATGGTGGGTTGCAAATACTACCTCAGCATTTTTGGCAAATAATTCTATTGCATCATTTATATATTCAGCCCATCCCTTAGCATCTCGTACTTCAGCACCACGAATAGTATATAAGTTATGCAAAACATGTGTACTATTTTCTGCCATACATAAAGCTTTAAATTGTGGAAAATATAAATTCATTTCCACTGGTGCTTCCGTTCCAGGTGTTAATTGAAAAACAATCTCAACACCATCTATTGTAATTTTCGTGCCTGTCTTATCAATACTCTCTGTAGGGTGGATAAGAGATTTTGTACCTGATATTGAAGTTTTACCAAGTCCACTATCTACATTTCCCTTATAATCTCTAGGTAATATCTTCCCATACATATACTCTGCACGACGTAACATAGCATTTCCAGCAAGAACATTTTCACTTACAGCAAATTTCATAAAACCTTCTGGGGCAATTACTCTTATCTTTGCACTTCTAACCTCGTCCTCAGATATAATCCCTTTTGTACCTCCAAAGTGATCTCCATGGCTATGAGAATAAATTACCGCTAATATTGGCTTTTTTCCTATATGTTCATAAACTAATTGTAAAGCTGCCCTAGCACTTTCTATAGTTGTCAATGTATCAACAACTATATATCCACTTTCACTTTCAATAAAGGTTATAACTGCTAAATCATAGCCTCTTACTTGATATATTCTGTCTGTAACTTTAAACAAACCATGAGACATATTAAGTTTGGCTTGTCTCCATAGGCTTGAATTAATAGTTAATGGTATTTCGTCTTCTTCGAGGAACTTATATTCATTCAAATTAAATACTATATTACCTTCTTCATCTTTGATTATAGGATTTTCTAATTTTGCAATTAATCCTTTGCTAGCGAACTCAAAATCCTCAGTATCTTCTATATTCAAACTATTATTACTTAGAAAACTCTTGTTTATTTCTTTTGTGTATTCTGTAGCTTCTTTTCTATCAATACTATACATAAAATAGTTGTTCCCTTCTTTTTCATACTTGATTTTTGTATCAAATATTAAATATATTTACTAACTCTTAGCTCACTCCTTAGCAAACGTCAAACAATTGCATCTTCATAAATTAGTTACACTATCAAATTACTAGGAATTCGATCAAAAATATAACTAAATAGTGTACTCCAATGTAGGACTTTTATCTTCAAAGAAATGTGCTAGAATTCTTTTTTTAATTCTAGCAAAATCTGCACTACCTCTATCTCTATTTCTTGCTAAATTAACTTTAACTATTTCTTTAATTTTACCTGGACTTGCTGACATTACCACAATTCTATCTGCTAAATACACGGCTTCTTCTATGTCATGAGTAACCATAATCATTGTAGTCTTTTCTTTTTCCCATATTTTCATTATTTCTTCTTGTAATATGATTTTAGTAAGGGCATCAAGAGCTCCAAAAGGTTCGTCCAACAATAACACCTTAGGTGCATTTACAAGTGCTCTTGCTATGGCTGCTCTTTGAGACATTCCTCCTGATAATTGGTGAGGATATACATTTTCAAAGCCATCAAGTTTAACCAACTTCAAATGTTCAGATATAATTTCTTCTTTCTTCTTTTTATCTAATTTATCTAAGCCTATGGCTAAATTATCTCTAATAGTAAGCCACGGGAATAGTCTGTGCTCTTGAAATACCATTCCTCTATCAATATCTGGTTTCGTAATCTTTTTATTATCTAAAGTAACATTTCCATCCTCATAATCAAGTAGTCCTGCAATAATTTTAAGTAAAGTACTCTTCCCACAGCCACTATGCCCTACAATTGCTACAAATTCACCTTCATCTATACTTAAGTTAATATCATTTAATATACTTACACTTTTCCCATCAACATCAAAATTCTTATTTAAATGATCAATTACTAATTTTTGTTCTCCCATATTACCGTACCTCCTTATTTGTTATTTTCCCATGGAGTAAGCTTTTTAGAAACTCTAGTTAAAATTTGATCCATTATAATTCCAATAAGTGCAATTGCAAACATTCCAACAAAAACAACTTCTGGCTGCATCAAGCTTCTTGCATCGTTCATTCTATATCCTATTCCAGAACTTGAAGCTATTATTTCTGCACCTACAACTGCCATCCATGATATTCCAAGTCCAAGTTTCAATCCAACAAAAATTGAAGGTAATGCAGATGGAAAATATATTTTTGTGAATAATTTCCACTTACTTAAATTATACATATTGCCTACTTCTATTAGGTTTTTATCAGCTCTTTTAATTCCATTCATGGTGTTTAATAAAATTGGAAAATAAGCTGCAATAACTATTACTATTATTTTTGAACTTTCTCCTATTCCAAACCATAAAACTATTAATGGAATCCAAGCAAGCATTGGTATTTGTCTAATGGAAGTAAAAGTTAAGAAAAAGAATTTATTTATCCTTTCACTAATGCCCATAAGAACACCAAGGGCAATTCCTAAAACTGCTGCTATTAAATATCCTTCTACAACTCTTTCTAAACTGATTCCTATATCTTTTATAAGCTGACCTGAATCTAATTGACTTTTTAAAGAATCAAATACTGTTGATATAGATGGTAATATTGCAGGTGAGAATAATTCTAGCTTTGTTGTTATCATCCAAAGTACTACTATTAATATTGGTAAGATCGTAATATTAATATAGTTAATTATTTTTTTATTTTCGATATTTTTGTTACTCTTTTTTAACGAATTTTTACTTTTAATTTGTATATCTAATTGTTCTTGCATTTTTTCCATTTTATATTCCCCCTAAATATTTTATTAATTATTGTAATTTTACTTAATACATTTCATTGACTTAATTACTCAATAACTAGGTTTAAGAGATAATTATGTATTTCATAATTAGTAATTTCTGAATAAATCCTATAACTAATTATTCCTACCTGTTTACTGTGATATTATCATATGGCATTGATGATTTAATGTCAATTAGTATCTAGTAATACATATATTTTGACATGGCTATATATAAATAATTTCATGTATTTATATGATTTTAAAATAACGTCATCTTACCTATTGCCATCCTTTTTAAATCTAAATTGGTTATAATCTAAGAAACATTGCCTTGATTATATCCTTTTGTTCCTTTCACTTCCGTTTCTTGATTAATATTTTTCTTCTTAAAATAATAAAAGGCTCTAAGAAACAATATTTCTTGTTTCTTAAAGCTTCTAACTTTTTAATCAGTGTTAATTTAATTTCATAAATATTTTTTTATATCTTCTACTCTATTCAATTCTTCCCAAGGTAAATTAAGATCTGTTCTTCCAAAGTGACCATAAGCAGCTGTTTGCTTATATATTGGTCTCTTTAAATCTAATATCTTAATTATTGCTGCAGGTCTTAAATCAAACTCTTTATTTATAATATCTGCTATTTTTTCCTCAGAAATTTTTTCAGTTTCAAAAGCTTCAACAGCTATAGAAACCGGCTTTGCAACTCCAATTGCATAAGAAATTTGTATTTCTAACTTATCTTCTACTCCTGCTGCTACTAAGTTTTTAGCAATCCATCTTGATACATATGCTCCTGATCTATCAACCTTGGTTGGATCTTTTCCTGAGAAAGTTCCACCACCATGTCTTGCATATCCACCATAGGTATCGACAATTATCTTTCTTCCAGTTAAGCCTGCATCCCCCTGTGGTCAACCTATTACAAATCTTCCTGTCGGATTAATAAAATATTTTGTGTTTTCATCTAATAATTCTGATGGGACAACTACTTTAACTACTTTTTCTATTAGATCATTGTGTATTTGATCATTAGTAGCTTCTGGTGCATGTTGTGTAGAAATAACACTTGTATCAACTCTAACTGGCTTATCATCCTCATATTCTATGGTTACTTGTGTTTTTCCATCTGGTCTTAAATATGCTAATCCACTATTTTTTCTAACTTCTGCAAGTTTTTTTGCAAGTTTTTGTGCTAAAGTTATTGGAAGCGGTAAATATTCCTCTTAGAATTAGTCTCCACTCTTTCTGGTGAACTTATTTTTTATTTTCAAATCTTATTTTTAGCTTTAAACTAAATTATTTATCTATAATAATATATTTTATTATTTTTATCTGTTTGCTATGATATCATAATATCTTTGACTCTATATAATGTCAATTGATATATCTTAACCTCTATATTTTCACCTAGCTAAATATAAATAATGTCATAGTATATACATCCTTTACTAATAATTTAGAAGTATATCCTCTCATTTTTCCATTTCTAACGTTCTGTAGAGCTATCGCTATATAAATGTTATACATAATATCCATTAAATCTTGGTTAAGTCATTAAGATAATAATTAGTATTACTTTATACTAAAAAAAAGAGAAGATCCACTCTTCTCTTTAAATAACATGATTAAATCTAAGAATCACTTTTATTTATTTAGCTAAACCTTTAATTTTACTTCTAATTGCTAATGCTTTTGCTGCCTTAGGATAAATCTTATCAATCCCTAAGAATAGATAAAATATTATTAAAATAAGAATAGTTAATACCATTGGAAAATAAATGAATAATGCTTTTATTGCATTTAAAGCAGATTGTGTTTGAACTTTTGCCATTCCATCATATTTACCAAATGCTAAAATCCAGCCAAGTGCTGCAGTACCCATACCAGTGCCTAACTTTTGTCCAAAACTTGTTACAGAATAAGTTAGCCCTTCTTCACGCACTCCAGATTTCCATTCAATTACATCTACAACATCACCAACAATTGCAAATAAGCAAGAATATAATGCGGCATGTCCAAGTCCTTGGAACACTAATCCTGGATAAATTAATGAAATATTTGTAGGTGCAATAATCATGAATATTAAACCAATTGCATATAGTATAAACCCACCAAATAGTGATTTTATTTTACCAAATTTCTTTGTAATAAGTGGAACAAGCATAATTCCAATAATCGTCGGAACATAATTTACAAGTGTCATCATACCGTTAATATTTTCATTTCCTAATACATATTTAGCAAAATAGATACGAGATCCACCTGTGAGTCCTAACGATGTATAAATTACACAAAATGCTAATGTTATCAATATAAAGTATTTATCTTTAAATAAAACTTTTAATGTTTTTATAATTGATTGTTTCGGTTTTAAATTTTCTGAAGGAATTGGTTTATAACGTTCTTTTGTTCCCGCAAAAGTAATAGTAAATGTTATCATAGCCAGTACCGCATAAATGATAGCCATTTTAGTCCAGGCTCCCTGTCCACCTCCCAATTTATTTACTAACGGAATGGTTACAACATTAATTATTAATTGTGCAACCATCGTAAATGTGAAGCGAACTGTATTCATGACATTACGATCATATTGTTCTGTTGCTACAAATGATAACATAGTGTTATATGATAAATTAGATGCTGTGAAAAAGAATGCTGCCAATAAGGTATATACAACAAACAAATAAATTGATTTTCCTTGTGGGCTAAAATTTCCAGGAATAGTGAATACCATTATTAAGCTGATTACAAGAGGTGGCGCACTCCACAATACCCATGGCCTAGCTTTTCCCCAACGAGTATTTGTTTTATCTACAATAACTCCCATAAGTAAATCTGTTATACCATCAAAGAAACGAGATACAAGCATAATTGTTCCAATTACAGCTCCTGAAATACCAGCGACATCTGTACAATAAATGGTTAAAAATGATGCTAACGTTGTCCAAACTAAATTTGCACCAACATCGCCTACACCATAACATAATTTTTCATTTAAAGAGACTTTTTCATGTTTTATGACTTCTTGTTCAGCATATGATAGTTCTTCATTTGAATAGATATTTTCTTCCATTTCTAGCTCCCCTTTTCAATTTAATTTAATATATAAAAATCATTATATTTTTCATATCGATTACATAATTATGAAATCATGTTCTTGCACTCGATTACATTATATAAGCATTTTTATATGATTTATACTCAAAAAAACTGTAAAAGGAGGAAAAATCAGAACACTTCTTATTCACTTAAGCATTATTTATGTAATTTCCTATAGTCATTTGGTAAATATCCAGTTGTTCCTTTAAAAACCTTACTCATATATTTTGAATCTGAGTAACCTATTAATTCAGCGATTTGATAAACTTTTAACTCTGTTCCTAATAATAATGTCTTAGCCTTGTTTATTCGATAATTTTTAAGATAATTATTATAGGATTCTCCAATCTCTTTTTTGAATTGTTTTCCCAAATAATCAGCTGTAATATTCAATTTTGTCGCAATTTCATCTAGATTAATTCCTTGATTATAATACTCATGAATTAAACCCTGCACTCTCTTAACTACTAAACTGATTTCTTGATCATCTTCTTGCAAATTTGATCTTAAAATCTCTTTAAATAGTTTGTATAATGCATGTTCAATTTCTTTCCATGTGATAGCTGACATAACTTTCTTAAGAAGACTTTGTATATCTAAATTTTGATATACTAAACTATTTACTTCTTTTGCTGTATTAATTACAGCCCAGCAAAAACTAATACATGCTTCTTTAATTTCTGTTGGTTTATAAATTTCACTTCTACAATATTGCTCAAATGCTTGAATATCATTCTTGTGCACATTTTTTTTTACAATAGCAACTTTTATTTTATTCTCAATATCAATTGGATAAAGAAATTGAATAGTTTTTATATTTTTTAGATTATTATAATTTATAAGAGTACCTTCATCCATTGTTAAATTCCATTGAAGCTCCTTTTGTAAAAGCTTTAAATTTTCATTTACTTCTAATAAGCCATTACTTAAAATCAATCCATAAGCAAAATCTTTTGAAATTCGACTTCGGATTGTTGGAATAAAACTCTTTTGCAAATAGCTTTCAGTTTTAGTTTTAGTTTTTATATTATATATAATTAATATTACGCTCTTGTCTTGTTCAAATTGTAGCTTAGCAAACTTAAATTCTATATCATTTCTATTTAACGATAACAATTCTGTTTTTAATGCATTTATTTTTTCTTCAAACAAGTCTCCAAGATATATTTCAAAAATTGCTACTTCATCCATGACAGATAAATTATATTGTTTTTCTAAAAACATGTTTAATTCTTCTGATATCTTTAAACTCCCTAAAACACTACTTAATAAAATATTATCTAATTCATATATTACTTGTGACTGCTCTAATTTATTTTTCTCTTCACAACTTAATTGATTTTCTATATGTTCTAATGCTGATGACAAATCTACAATAGATATTGGTTTTAAAATATATTCACTTACCCCTAATGTTATAGCTTTTTGAGCATAATCAAATTCAGAATATGCACTTAATACGATAGCTTTCACTTGAATCCCCTTATCTCTTACAATAGTTAACATTTCTAAACCATCCATTTTAGGCATTCTGATATCGGTTATAATCAAATCTGGATTTGTTGACTCAATTAGTTTCAATCCCTCTACTCCGTCTACTGCTTTACCCACAATTTCATATTTTGGATTCATTTTTACTAAGATTTTAGCAATACCTTCGCGTATTATATATTCATCTTCTATAATTGCAATTTTCATAAATTCACCTCTTTAATCTTGGTTTCTAATTTTCTTCGGAATTGCTATATACACTTTTGTGTATTGATTTTTCTTGCACTGAATATGTACACTTGCATGTTTTCCATAATACATTTCTAGGCGTCCTAGTACATTTCCAATTCCAATATGATCTTTTGAATATTCATGTTTCAATTGATTATTGTTTATCTTATATACTAGCTCTTCATCCATTCCCTTACCATTATCCTCAATGCAAAACTCAATTGAATTTTCTTTTTCCTTGCAAGTTATAATTAAAATAGCAGTTTCTTTTTTTTCACGGAAGCCATGACGAATTGAATTTTCAATAAATGGTTGTAATAATAATTTATGAGTTTCGTACTGTTGCATAGAATTACTAATATTCACAAAAAATTCAAACTTATTTTCTAATCTCGATTCTTGTAAGTAAATATATGGCTTAAGCCATTCTAATTCCTCTTTTACAGTTACAATACCATTACTATTTAATACGGCATAACGTAAAATCTTTGCTAGTGAATTTATCATATCACTAATTTCAAATTGTTCATTTTCAACAGCCTTCCAATTGATAGTATCTAGTGTATTATATAAGAAGTGAGGATTAATTTGAGCTTCTAATGCTATTATCTCTGCATCTTTTTGTTTTAATGTTGCCTCTGTTATGTTTCTCATTAGCTCTTCAACACGTTCTATCATGTTGTTGAAACCATCAGCAATAGTAGAAATTTCATTAGGCATACTTTTATCTTGTATAATTTTAACGTTTAACTCGCCTTTTTCTACTTTCTTCATTGCATTAACTATTTCACGAATTGATCTTGTTAATTTATCTGTCCACTTAATTGCAATCAATACTAAAACTAAAACAATACAAATTAGCATCATTATCATAATTTCTTGTTGGTGTTTAATAACTTTAATGTATTGATTTTCATCATATAGATTTTTTACTATCCACCCAGATTTATTATCACTAATTTCTGTTACCTTATATTTAGTTCCAAGAGGATATTTTTCTCCTTCAACAATACTTTCACTTAAGTCTCCAATCTTGTTTTTATCTTCATAATAAATTAAATTATTCTTTTTATCACAAATAATATTTATACCTAAATTTTCATTTTCAGTATTTTCTTTAAATTGCGCTTTGCATACTTCTTCTAAAACAGATGAGTCTATACTAAGAACCACAGTCCCAATTTCCTTATAAATATTTTTATAATCTATCATTTTATGGGCCATATGAAACATATAATATTTTTCTTCACCAATTTGAGTGGCAAATTCGGTTGGAATATATAATATATCATCAGTATTTTTTATAGTATAATCAAAGTTTTTATCAAATTTAATCCATTCACTATTTTCTGAAGACGATGATAACTTATCATAATAAATGCTTGTGCCACTATCTGATATAATAGTTAGACCTTGAACATATGTATATTGATTAACTATTCTGTTTAACTTTCTACGTAGCTGACTGTAAAGAACATCCCTATCACCAGTCTGCTTATTCATTTCTTCAACTATTGATATAATCTCTTCATTTGTATAAATATCATAAATTAAACTTCCATAAACATTTAATGAAAGTTCTAAGCATTGCTTTGTTTTGTAGAGATTATTTTCAATTAATTGATCCATATTTTTTTCAATATCATTTTTTATACGAATATTAGATCCAATCATTACTGCTGTAACTGGAATAATAGATATTATTAAAAAAGCTGAAACTAGTTGATAAATTAGACTGTTTGTTGTTCTTATCTTTTTCATTTTATTGTTCCTCTTCTAGAATTTTATCCATATTTGTTTGTGCTTCTTCTAAAACTTCTTCTATTTTTTTTTCCCCCATGATTGTTTCAATCATAGCATTAGAAATGACGTCAGATATATATGGCCATTTTTTAGTAATCTCTCTTTGCTGTGAATGCTGATAAATTTCATAAAATTTTCTCATAACAGGATCATCTAGATATTGATTGCTCATAATATCTTCTCGTGCCGATAAAAATCCAAAATTGCTAATATAAGACTGTACAAGATCTTTTTGAGTAATATATTTTATAAATTCAATAGATGCCTCTTCATTTCCTCCCTTTAATGCAGCCCAATTTTCTCCCCCTATAATAGAAACGTTTTCTTTATCTTTAGGAAGAAATGTCACATTCCAATTTAAATCTTTACTTTTTTCACGAATAGTCTTTACTATCATTGGTGAATTGAACATCATAGCTATCTTTTTATCTATAAATTGATTCATTAAATCTACCAAGGTCAAATTAGCAGTAGCTTTACTCATAGAACCACTTTTAACTAGATTTTGTAGCAATGAAAATGCTTGTTTACCTTGTGGCGTATTCATGTTATTTGTCTGTCCACCATATGACCACAGAATTGGAAGAAACTCATACAAACTTTCCTCGCTTTGAAGTGCTGTCATTCCAAATCCCTTAGTACTTTGATTCGTTAATTTTTTTGCAGTATCTTCAAACTCATCCCAAGTTGTAGGAACATTGCACCCAGCTGCCTTAAGCATATCCTCATTATAAAATAGTGCCAAACAGTTAATTCCAAATGGAACACCATATACTCTATCATCCATTTTACATGAATTTAATACTATAGGGTCATAATAATCTAAATCATCTATTTTATCAGTTAAATCTACAAACATATTCATACCACTATAATATTGCTGATCCGCGGAATCTATCAAGACCAAATCTGGTTTATCTTTTGTAATAATACTAAGAGATAATTGTTTTTTAAAGTCTTCATCTGGAATGTAGCGAGCCTTTACCTCTATTTTTTCTTGTGAAATGTTAAACTCTTTAATAAGCTTACTCAATTCTTGTTGATTTTTAGCAATATCCCAATAATACCATAGAGTTAATTCGGTCTTATTATTTTGCATTCCATCAGTATTTTTATCTTTTGCTTTAAATACTGAACAGCTAGTAAATAGAGATATTATCATAATAATTAGAACTACTCTCTTCACAGTATTTTTCATATATTCACATTCCTTTTTACTATTTAGTCATACTTTTTTAAATAACAAATACTATACTTGTCTATTTTAATTCCATTCTACAGAATATATTCTAACTATATTTTAGCACAGAAATAAGCGTTTACCTTAAATAAGCTCTTATTTAAATGCACTTCCCTCTGAAATTTTGATGTTTTCTATAAATTGTTATATGTTTTTGTTTTTTTATGTTTATATTGCTATTTATATTTTATTATGCTATCCATGCACCACTATCATCTAAAATATACCCGTCTATCACTGTACTATATTCCATCCTACCCTTGGAATTAAGATAATACCAAGTATCTGAATACTTTACCCATCCAGTTTTCATATTTCCAGTATTATTATCTAGGAAGTACCAGTTTCCATTGTCTTGTTGCCATCCTGTTAAAATATTCCTATATATACTAATCAATTTCCACTCGCCTGCTGCGAAAGACCAGTAGTTAGACGGTGCTAGTTCTATTGAATTCTTTGTATATTTTAAAATTATACTGTATGTTCCACTGTCATATACAGTTATATTCGGTACTCCAAATGATTCCTCTATTGTATACCCTTGTATATCTGGAGTAGTGTCTAAATATGCTATGTAACCTGTTTCGTCTGATTTGCTCACTCTTACGTTGTTAACTAATATCTCTTCATATATAGATTGGTTGGAAACAGTGTTAACTGCACTAACTGCTATATCAACTATGGGGAGTGTTTCTTTCTTCACTAATTCTGCTTGTATAATTGTACTTAGTAATACTACTGACAATAAACTTACCACTATCTTAGTTGATTTCATGCTATACTCTCCTTATCATTGTTTTTATTATTCTATTTGTAATATTTAGTATAGAGATATTAAAGAAAATAAAAATTAAGTTAAAATCTAATAATGCTTATACTATAGATAGTATAAAGAAATTTAGTTTATTTTTTCTTATTCTTCAAAAAATATAATGCTGTAGCACTTGCTGCAAATATTACAAATAGCCCTACAATTATAAGCACTACTTTAGCATTTTCATCTAAATCTTCGAGTTTTTCATAAACAGACTTTGAAGTCTCCTTTTTCATTTTATATGTTTTAATATTACCACTTTCATCATACTTAAACCACAATTGATCATTTATAGTTGAAATTAAGTTATTTGTCTTTGCTGTTCCATAAATAATTATATTTTTCTTTTTGTCACTATCAGTTACATTTGAATTTCTAACAACCTTAAAATCTCCATTATTATATACAACATCTTTTCCTAAATATCCAATAATTTGTCCCAATGAATTTATTTCATCAGAATTTAACTGATCAGGTACAATCATTGCAGTGTCATTAAAAATTTCATTTTTTACAAATGGCACACTGTAATTAGAAAAATAGTATCCATATATATCGTTGTTTTCAATATATAAATATGAATCTCCTGTTACTAATGCCCATGGCATTTCCTCTTGTCTTTTTTCACAGTAGCTATTTTTTAGCATTTGATTTTTTATCTTTAAAATATACTGCATTTTGCTTAATCATCTCTCTTTTTGCTAATATTTTATCTATACTATCTTTACCTCCTAAAATTAGATTACTCCCAACTGATTTTATGAAAATTATTTTTTAAACATATATGAATTTATATGTCATATCACAGTTCTAACAGAATAATATATATTAAAGCGTTTTTAGATATATTTTTCTCTTTTTCTGGTGATTTAGTAAATAAATCTGACATTTATTAATCTAGGTTATGTAATCATATTCAATAAATTATATTTAATTAATTAATATAATTTTAAATACTATATATATACGTAGCTATGCTAAAATCTATATATAGTATTTATTCAATTATTTTTTACAACATATTGTGTAATCCAGCTAAATAGTTTAAAATAATATTCATGCTATTATTTTTAATATACTATAATTAAAAAAGAATAAAAGCATTAGTTAAATTACTTGAAAAGAAAATGGAGGAATATATATGAATAAAATATTATCAGAAACATTTTTAAACGAATATAGAGAGGTTAAAAATACGCCTCTAAGCAATATAGGTGAATTCGTTTATTTAAGAACTTATTCAAGGTATTTAGGCGATAAAAAAAGAAGAGAACATTGGTTTGAAACTGTTCTTAGAACAACAGAATATAACATCGAACTTGGTATAGGTTTTAAAAAGAAACAGGGATTATTAATAAACATGAAAGATGAGGTTAAAGAAGCTGAAAGTTTATTTGATAACTTATTTAATTTAAGAACTTTTACATCTGGCAGAACTCTTTATATGGGTGGGACAGATATAGTGAAAGAATACCCACTTTCAAACTATAATTGTTGTTTTACAATGATTGAAAAATTTCATGATTTTGTAGATATATTCTACCTTCTTATGGTTGGTTCTGGTGTAGGAGTTAGAATTGATAAAACATTAATATCAAATTTGCCTAAAATAAAAAAGATATCTTTAACTGGAGAATACACTAATGACATTTATAAATATATGCCAAAAGAACATATGGAAGATACACAACTTATTATAGATAAAAAAGATTTATCTATAGTTACAATCAAAGTTGGTGATAGTAAAGAGGGCTGGTGCACAGCACTCGAAACTTACTTTAATTTAATTACAGAGACAGAATATATTAATATAAAAAGCATAATAATTGATTATAGTTACGTTAGACCTGAAGGTGAAAGATTAAAAAGATTTGGTGGAAGGGCCTCTGGACACAAATCATTAAAGAGAATGTTTGAAAAGATTAATAAGGTTTGTAATAATCTTATAGAGGGTAACTTAAAATCAATAGATATACTCGATATAGCAACTATAATAAGCGAGAATGTAGTATCTGGTGGAGTAAGACGTAGTGCCATGATGATTCTTTGTGATGAAGACGATAAAGATGTTATTAATTCAAAGAGTAATCTTTACAAGATAGTTGATGGAAATTGGATAGAAAATTCAGATATTTCTCATAGAAAAATGAGTAATAACTCTGTCTTATATAGAGAAAAACCATCTTTGGATAAAATAAAAGAAATACTAAATTCCATAAAAATAAATGGTGAGCCTGGATTTATTAATGGAACTGAAGCAAAAAAAAGAAAGGATACATTTAAGGGCTGTAACCCTTGTGGCGAAATTTTGCTTAAATCTCATGAATGCTGTAATTTATCTACAAATAATTTAGTATCTTTCGTAGATGAAAATAATGAATTAGATATTGAACATTTAGAGAAAGTATTAAAACTATCTACAAGAGTAGCAATTAGAATGACCTTAGTAACTGTTGAACTTCCAGACTGGGATAAGGTTATGAAAGAGGATAGGATAATTGGAATTTCTTTAACTGGAATGATGGATATGGTAAATAAAATAAATATGAGCTATGAAGATTTAGCTATATTATTAAAGAATCTACGAACTGTTGTTAGAAATGAAGGCACAAGATATTGCTCTGAACTTGGAATTTCAGTTCCAGATCTTATGACTACTATAAAGCCGGAAGGATCCCTTTCAACTCTGCCATGTGTAAGTTCTGGAATACATTATTCGCATTCTAATTATTACATTCGAAGAGTTAGGATTTCTACATCTGACCCATTATACAAAATGATAGAAAAACTTAAATGCTATCCTATATATAACGAAAATGGCCAAACAGATGAAAACTGTACGACAAAAGTTATAGAGTTTCCAGTTAAAGCACCAAAAGGAAAAACAAAATATGATGTTAGCGCTATAGAACAGCTTGAACTTTATAAAATGTCAATGATAAACTGGACAGATCATAATACTTCAATTACTGTACATGTAAAAGATGAAGAATGGGATGAAGTTGCTGAATGGTTATATGAAAATTTCGAGTATGTAGTTGGAATAACTTTTCTTCCATTAATGGATGAGACTTATCCTCTTCTTCCCTATGAATCTACAACAAAAGAAGATTATGAAGAACGCCTAAAAAACGTTAAACCAATAGACTATGCATCATTAGCAGAACTTGACGACGATGAAGAACACGAAATTATTGACAAAGAGTGTGCAAACGGATCTTGTCCTGTAAGATGATATAAAACAAAATGCTGATTTTACGAAATTGTTCTTTAAAGTTTTATGATTATAAATAAAAGTGTTTTAAATTTTTATTTTTTGTAATATATACATACAAAAAGACATATAAAAATTTATAGGAAACATCAATGTTTAAGAGAGTATTAATACAATAACATTTATTTACCAAGTATAAAGAGGCATTTGTAAAATAGATATTAAACTTCTATTTTATAACTGCCTCTTCTAATATAAACAAACTGAACTTAGCCTAGATAAAAAGAGCAAGCATAGGAACTGTTTGTATCTCATTTAAAAATATTGGTAATATCTTTCCTTGATTTCTCTTGTAAAGCCGTAATCAATTATCACAGGCCTTTCATTAATAATTCCCCAACTACTTTTTCTATAGAAATCACCTAATACTAAATTATAATTCATCTTAATATTTTGTAATTCTTTTAACTTAAAAAGTTCCCTTTTAGTTGTAACATTGAAATAATCACACACATATGAAATATTATTTATCTTATCTGCTTTTTGCATTATTAGTAGACTAAACTCATCTGAAGGTTGTATCACTTTTGCAAATAGATCAGAATTGTCCTTAGCTGAAATTTCATACTCAGATTTATTTTGTGCAATTCCTGCCTCATTTTTTGCTAATTTGATTACATGTCCATTTCCTAAATCGAATACATGCCTACACGAACCTGAGCCAATATACCTATAATATCCTTGTGTTATATTAAACATAATTTGATTAAATACAATAGCCATTTCAAGCACCTGCTTTATAATAATCTCTTAAAGCTATTAGTAAACATTCTACATATTATATTATTCGCTCCACAGTAAATTGGTTCATAATCGAATCTTCTTAAATTCTAAGTTGTAGATTTCATAAAGTTAACTATATTTCACGCAAAAATAAGAGTTCATATTTTATGAACTCTTATTAATTATATATTCATTAGGCACATTCAAAAAATAACAAGTCTATATTTTACGTGATTATATTTATAAATTGTACTCATATCTAAAAATAAACTAATTCATCTTCAATTTTATCTACTAATTTATAATTTTCAACAGCTATAAATGGAATCTCTCTATCTTCCTGCTTTATAAATTTTTTATGAATCACGCCTTCAATTTCGATCCATTTTTCGGCATCTAGTTTAACTGGTTCATCAGTTTGACATAAAAACCCTAAAAAAGAAATATCATCTTCACAACAAGTCATAGCATTTCTGCCAAAAGCAAAAATATTTTTAGGATATTTAGGATTTGTATTTGCAATTCCTTTCATTTTTATACTTTTGCCTTCATATTTTTCTGGTGATTCTGTTGCATCTAAATACCATACGCCAAAATCATAATCTTCAAATTCAATTACGGCAGCATTTATATCAAAAGGTAATTCTAATGGACTATCGTCAATCTCACCATTTTCTAATTCAAAAATCATATTTGCTCTTGAATTAATAGCTTTTACGCTATTTCTAATTTTTAATTTATTTGTATTTTCATTGCAACGATTAAATATGATCAAATCAGAATCCTTAAATTGTTCTATCAATAAAGATTTCATATTATTCATATAGCCTTCAAAAGTAGATGCATCAATAGGTGTTATTATCTGAGCAATTTCCCAGCCTTCAGGGAATTCCATCTCATCTATAATATCATATTGCCACATACCATTGTATTCTATTATAACTTTTGTTGGTGTATTTTCTTTATTACATTCTTTTAAAAATAAATATGTAAGCTCTTCTTTACTCTTAATGTTAACTACTTTCACATTGTTTTCATCTAAAAAGCTTTTGTCGCATTCTTCTATACCATTTTCGCAAACGATTAAAGTAATACTTTCCCCTTCAGCAAATTCTGGATCATTGAAGATTTCCTTAACAAAAGTAGTTTTACCACATTCTAAAAATCCAGTGATAAGGAAAACTGGTATATGTGTCATAATCTTTTCCTTCTTTCTTTTAATTAGTTTTCACGGTGGGCATCTATATGTGAAATAATTCTTCTATCTTATTTTTATTAATATTTGTGCCTATCACACATAATCTTCCGGTATAATCAGATGTTCCAACGCGTACTTCATATTCACCTGGAACTAAATCAAAATTAATCCATCCACCTTCAACGCAAGGTATTATACCTTTCGCACGTAGAATTATTCCATACTCTGAAGATTCTGCTAAGGTTTTTAGTATATCATTTATTTCTGTTTTAGAATACTTTTTAGGTGTTTCTACTCCCCAGCTTGTAAATACTTCTTCTGCATGATGGTGGTCGTGGTCTTTATGATTATGTTCATGATCTTTACAACCACAACTGTCAAGGTCATGATGTTCGTGGTCACAGCCTTTCTCATGGTTATGTTCATGTTCATTGCAACTGCACTCTTCATCATGATTATGGTGTTCATGGTCATCATGACAACAGTTCCCATCATGATCATGCTCATGGTGTTCTTTTTCTTCATTTAAAAGCTCTTTTTCAAGCGAATTTCTTTTTTCCATTGCCAAAAGAATTTGTTTGCCATCAATTTCATCCCAATTTGTAGTTATTATAGTTGCATGAATGTTATGTTCTCTTATTTGGGATATACATAGCTCTAATTTCTCTTGAGAAAGTTTTTGTGAACGACTTAAAATAATAGTATTTGCATTTTCAATTTGATTATTGAAAAATTCTCCAAAGTTATCTATATACATTTTACATTTCGTCGCATCAACTACTGCAATAAAACTATTAAGTGTAATATCAACTTCATGTTTTATATTTTCTACGGCTTTAATTACATCAGATAATTTTCCTACTCCTGACGGTTCTATTATGATGCGTTCTGGTGAATATTTAGATATTGCTTCTTTAAGGGCAACTCCGAAATCACCTACTAAAGAACAACAAATACATCCTGAATTCATTTCAGTAACTTCAATTCCTGAATTATTTAAAAATCCTCCATCAATACCTATTTCTCCAAATTCATTTTCAATTATCATAAGCTTTTCGCCTTTAAATGCTTCTTCTATTAACTTTTTAATTAAAGTGGTCTTTCCTGATCCAAGGAATCCCGAAATAATATCTATTTTTGTCATATGAAAAATCCTTTCTATTATATATAATAATGATTATTTTGTTACTGGATAGAGAAACTACTAAAATAGTTTCCATCCATATATTTCATTTTATCCTAACCTTAAAATTTGGTACTGTCAATAAATGATTTATAGCTGATATACCTCATTTTTAATTATACAACATTAATCCCCTTATGTTTCTTATAAATTATTATGTGTTTTTAAATATAATAATTCTCATGAAATATCATAGCCCGAAATATAATTGAGCAAAATTTAATATAATACTATTTACTTTTATCATCACTTGAAGTATTATTAAGAAAATAAGATTAATAATTTATGCTAGATAAAAAATAAAAATTTAGTATCATTTCTTTTTTAACTTATGAAATAAGTATGTATACTATTTCTAAATTTTGAATTTTACTAGTATATTAATAAATTTGTGAGGGTGGTAAATAATGAATAAAACAATAGAGATAATAAAAAATCATAGATCTATAAGACAATATTTAGATAAAGATGTTTCAGATGAACTTGTTGATGAAATAGTAAAGTCTGCTCAAGCTATGCCTAATTCAATAAATGGTCAACAAACAACTGTTATAGTTGTAAAAGATAAAAAGATGAAGGAAAAATTAGCAGAGCTTGTAGGAAATCAAGACTACGTTGCAAAGGCTCCAGTATTTTTAATTTTTGTAATGGACTTTTACAGAACTTTTCTTGCTGGTGAAAAAACTGGTTCTAAACAAGTAATTCATCAGGATGTAGAAGGTATTGAAGCTGGATCTGTTGATGCTGGAATAGCATTAGGTGCTTCAATAATAGCTGCTGAATCTCTTGGACTTGGTATTGTTCCTATAGGCGGCATAAGAAAAAATGCGGAGGAAGTTATTGAACTTTTAGGTCTACCTAAATATACTTTTCCTATGGTTGGTCTAGTAGTCGGATATCCCGCAGATCAATCACATAAGAAGCCAAGAATCCCTTTTGATAGTTTTAGACATAATGAAATCTACGATACAAAAGCTGTTGAAGATTCTATTGATCCTTATGATGATAAAATGAGTGCCTATCTAAGGGAGATCGGAAGATATGAACAGGAAGGAAATTGGAGTACCCTAACTTCAAAAGTCTACCAATCAGTTTATTATCCTAAAGTTAAGGATGCTATGGATAAGCAGGGATTTAAAACTAAATAAGTCTAGATATGGCTGCAAGATAGAAACTATGTTTCTTGTTTTGCAGCTATTATTCGCCTTAATATAGCCGAATATAATCTATATATATCTATATTCTAATAATCACATTACTTATATATACCAAGACCTTATCTCCATATATTCCTTTAAATTATACTATAGGTCATATCTTTCTTTTAAGAAATAAAATCTTTTTAGCAAACTCCATATTATTAAATCGATTTTTCTTTACATTATCCAACACATCAGATAAATACGTTTTGTGATGTTCTGTTGTCTTAGAAAAAACTTGAATGAATCTGACCATATTATCAACAGAAGATTGTTTATTAAATGAAAATATACCAACTAAATAAAATCTAATAAATGAATATCTTATTAAAAGCATAATATATCCATCAAATACTGATTCGGTTTCTGAAAAAGGAAATAAATTTCTATACATGAAATTAACTAAGTAATTTTCAAAAATATGGCTATTATCATTTATAAACTTTTCAAAATAACAATCAAATCCTTCCTTATACATTTCTGAACATTTATTTATATTTTGTGTCTCATCAAAAGTAAGTCCAGCTATAAGTTCTTCAGTATATTCTTGAAATGAAATACTATCAACCTCATTAAATACGTCTAAATCTTCTACCATTTTCTTAAAAAAAGATACTTGGAAAGTATAATTAGATGTATCTGTTTCATAACAATCATTAACTGAATTGATTTCATATTCATTAATGAATTTACTTACTCCAGTATAATTTTTATTAAGTTCTTCTTCTAATTTCTCTAAAAAATCACCTAATATAAAAATTCTTTTACTTAGATCAAATTCTCTATTTTTTATTGTCTTAATGCTAAAATCTCTAATTTGTTTTAAATATTTTATAGGTGAATTATTAAATTCTTTAGCTTTAGTATCAATATCACTTGATAGAATATGTTTACCTAGAATTTCTTCACTTTCTGTAAACTCAATTCCATCTTTTTTTAATAAAAGAATCCTTGCTGCTTCTGGGCAGGCTACATCAAGAGACATTTCATAATATCCATCAATTTTATTAGTAATTCTAGGGAAAGACGTACAAACATTCGAAAGATATTCTTCTCCTAACTTAGAATAAATTATACAATAATTATCTTCATCTAAAAAAGGACATCTTTTTCCATCTTTTAACTTAACTTTTCCATAATCTACTTCAGCATAAGAATAGTTATTATTATTTGAAACATTTTTTTGAAACATCTTCTTCATATCTTTATCTTGAACTTTATAATATTGCTTAAATGTACTTTTATCAATATCTACATCCCAACCAATACAACAGCTATCTTCACAACTGCCACCTATACACTTAAACTCTTTAAGATACAGTGGGTATCTCATCTTTATCTTGTTTTCCATTATTGCCTCCAAATTAAAATCCTATATCAAAATATTCCAGGAATTATTTTTTTACTCAAACTTAATGTGTCCACTACTTTATAATAACACCATAAGTATTTTTTAAATTGTTTACTTTATATAAATTTCAACTTAATATTGCACAATAAAATCCTTCATTCAATTATCACCTTTAATCCATGTAGTTTTATTATATCATGATTTTAGCCATATTAAAAAAATAACAAGGTATTATGATTTGCTTATTGGCTCTGTTACTTTCTTGTTTGTAATTATAGCTCAAATTATCTATATTTCTGAAATTACACATACGGCATATTCAAGAAAATAGTATTTTAATAACCTTAGCCTCAATCAAAAACTACACTTTTAACAAGAGCAAATGCCTCTCTAGTATACATTACTGGCATTAGATACCATACTGTATCACTCGAATAATTTTCAAATTTCTCATATCCATTTTTCTTAGCCAAAATACTACTTCTAAAAGCATGAAAATCTGAAGTTACTATTTTAACATTAACTTCATCTAGTGATTTGCCACTATGTTTTTCAATTTTCTCTTTAGAATATTTTAAATTTTCATTTGTATCTGTGGATTCATCTTCTGTTATTATTTTTTTATTAGGAACACCTTTATTAAGTAAATAGGTCTTCATAGCCATCGCTTCTGATATATGTTCATCATCTCCTTTTCCACCTGAAACAACTATATATCCAGTATTTTTATATTCATTAATACATTTTAAAGCAGCATCTAATCTAGCTTTTAGTGTTAGACTTGGAGTTTTTCCATTAGATAGTCCAGCACCTAACACAATTATATAATCTGAATTTTCTTTTTTATGTTTAGGGTAGCCTATTATAATTGCTTCAATTCCAATAAAACATATTAGAACAATGCACATTACTATCTTGAGAATCCTATCTAATTTATTGTACTTTTTAATTTTTTTTAATTTTTCTTTCATAAAATGATATACTATAAATATTATGCCAACCATTGCAATTGGTAGACTAAAATCTATTTTAGTTGAACTTAACATATTTATTATCGCTATATATACAATCAATAGTATTCCTAAAATCAAATCAAAATTTCTCTTCAAAATATATTATCCTCCTATTTTCTAGTCATAGTTTCAAATTTCTGTTCCCATAAACTCAGCTAGTTCTTGTATTATATATAAAAGTCTTACTTAGGTACTAGAGCCTTTCCTGCACTCCATACTTGATCAGTATCTGTATTACTATATTCTACCACTTTTATTTTATTACTGCTTAGGCACACGAAAGAAAATAACAAGTCAATGATGCTATATATGGCACAAAATAGACTAGTTACTCAATTTGTAACTAGTCTATTTCTTAAAATCTATCTGACTTGTTATTTTCTTTAAGTTGTCTTTATTTCTTTTCCATTACCACAGACAGAATAGCTTCTAATAAATAGCTTTAATAATTCACGCCTTATGCTTTCATCTTCTGTTTCTTTAAAATCTTTTTTCTTTAATTTTTTAATGTATCCCTTTGGATAATCAATATATTCTTTAAAATAAGGTAACACATCTTTAGCATTATTAAATTCTATTATGAAATCACCTGTTTTTTTATTTTTATCAATTATAGGATCTAACTTGTTTAATGCTTTAGCTAATTTAGATAATTCTTTATTATTAAAAATTATATTAGGCATAAGTGATCTCATATAATCTAACTCATTAAGATTGAGTATATCCTTTTTTAACAGTATAGAATCAACATCAATGTATGATATAGGTACTATTAATTCATACATGAATTTAAGTAATACTCGCGTTGAAATTACTATCTTGTTTTTAATACACCTAGCTAATATATCTATTATATTGTCTTGAATATTTTCATTACTTAATAGTTCATAATTAGCTTTAACAGGACAACAATTACAATTACTACATTCAGAACAATTCCTTTTATATGAACTATAAAAGATATTATTTTCTGATGAATTAGTAATTCTATTTATTAATGATTTAATATACTCTGAGTTAACTTTTCCATTATTTAAAGTGAAAATAGGATAATCCATAAGATTTATAAATTGCACTGAGCTATCATCATCAAATGCAAATTCTTCCACACTAGATTCTAAAATATTCTTATCTTGAACATATTTCTTTAGAATCAAGAATCTCTCACCATATTTTGAATCTATGAAATTACTTAATGTTGCAATATTTATAGCTAGTATAAGTTTTTTATTATTATTCTTAATTTTTTCATCACTAAAGCTATCTAAAACTTCATTTAAAGTATCCATTGATATTTTATTAGGCCTTAAGCTTTCAGTTATATCATTATGTAGCGTGTAATTTTTCATAATATCTGGATAGTTATAATTAACATATGATATTATGTGTGCTTTTTCGTCACCGGCACTCCCACAAACTAAAATCAGTTGTGCGTTAGCTGAATCATTAGCCTTAAAAATTAATTCTTCAACTTTTTTTTGATCATCTCTTTCAACATGCATATATCTTTTAAAAGGACTAAATTCGCCTATTACGTCTTCATCTTCTTTTAAAGATTGTTTAAGTCTAGTTAGCTCCTTTACTAGACATTTTTCATCTAATTTTCTATCATTTATTATACTTTCAATTATGATATCTTCAAAAATATCCTCGGATTCTTCTTTTTCATCAAGACTAACTTCTTTCTCATCGGAATCTTTATCTTCTTCATCATCACTTTTGTTTTTTTCTTCATCTTCTGCTGTATAATTCTTTATTTTTTCCATTAAACTTGATGTCATCTTTGAGCTAGCCTCTGAATCCTCAGATACAGATGGAATAAAATTTTTATATGGAGTAGTCTCAAATTTGTAGTCAACATATGTTTCAACAAACCAGCAAGTAATCTCATAAATATTCTTATGTATTTTTAATGCTGCTTCTAAATCCTCTTCAGCACTTGCACGAACTGCCTTATTCCCAAGTATTCTAACTTCATTAAATAGCATTTCTATATTATTATCAAAAGTTTCTTCATCTTTAAGTTTACTTAACCGCTCTGTTTGAGTGATCATATTTAATAACCCATGCCCCTCTAACTTAGCAATTTCTTGAGTTAGACTTTCGACAAAAGTTCTCCCATTAATTATTGCATTCTGAGGAGAAGTAAATAATGACCCATTAACTTTTTTTATATAATTATTTAAATATCTATAGTCCTTATCTAAATAACTAAAAACATCTTTTTCCACTTTTAAATCTTCCTTCCTGTAATCTAGAATTTAATTTATATACAATTAAAATACTAATTAATCATCCTTATTATTTAAGGATTTATATCATTATCTCCATTTTACCATATCCAGCTAATCTTTGTCGGAATGTATTTATTATCTGCTTAACTAAAAATATATTTATTTATAGTTTATAGATATACGCATAAAAATTGCACTTATAGTTATATAAAAAAACTGTATACAGTTGTTTTATGTATACAGTAAAATAACTATCTATTATTTTTTTGAAATATCATCTAGATATTCTTCATATCCTAGTTCCTTCATTTTGTCCATAGGAATAAATTTAAGCGATGCTGAATTGATACAATATCTCAATCCTCCTGTTTCTTTCGGGCCATCAGAAAATACGTGTCCTAGATGAGCATCACCTGCATTGCTTCTAACTTCAGTTCTTACCATCCCATGATTTTTATCCACTTTTGCTTTAATAACTTCTTTTGTTATAGGCTTTGAAAATGCAGGCCATCCACAGCCTGAATTAAATTTATCAGAAGATGTAAACAAAGGTTCTCCTGTAGTTATATCCACATAAATTCCTTTTTCAAAAAAATTATCATACTCATTACGAAATGGTGCCTCTGTAGCATTTTCTTTTGTTACTCTATATTGTTCATCAGTTAACTCTTCTTTTAGTTCTTTTATTGACTTTTTTGCATATTCTTTATCCATTGTGCCCTCCTAATTCTCAATTAAAAATTTACCCTCTATCTTTAAAATCTATACTATATTTTTATCACATAATCTGAAACATCACCTTTATTAAAATGATCAAAAGATGAGCCTATATATCTATATCTATGTGGCTAAAAATTGTGCGTAAAATATTATCAATATATCTGGTGCGCATGCTTGTATTTAATTCAATCTTTAACCCATATTCATTTTATCTTTTTCAGATAATGTCTCATTCATACTTCCAGTTCTATAACCAAGCATGTCTAACGTAACATAAGTAAATCCTATTTTTTTAAATTCATTACCTATGCGATCCATTACTTCTATATCAAAGAATTTTTCTCTTTCATAGGGTTCTACTTCTATCCTTGCAATTTCTCCATGATGTCTTACTCTGACTTGTTTTATTCCCATATCTAAGAGGAATTGTTCAGCCTTGTCTACCATAGTCAACTTAGATATAGTTATTTCATTTCCATAAGGGAATCTAGATGACAAACAAGCAAATGAAGGTTTATTCCAAGTTGGAAGTGCAAGCTCCTTTGATAATTCTCTTATATCATTTTTAGTAAGTCCAGCTTCTTTTAATGGACTCACTACTTGAAGCTCTTTAGCGGCTTGCATTCCTGGCCTATAATCTCCAGTATCATCAATATTGGATCCATCAAATACAGAACTCATTCCATTTTCTAAAGCCACATTATTAATCTTTGTATAAAGCTCCTTTTTACAAAAATAACATCTATTTTTAGGATTTCTGGAAAATCCTTCGATTTCTAATTCTTCTGAAGAAATTATTATGTGCTTTGCTTTAATACTTTCAGCATATTTAATTGCCTCATTTAATTCTCGTTGAGGATATGTAGAAGATGTTGCAGTAACTGCAAGTACTTTATCACCTAAAACTTCTTTAGATACTTTTAAAAGAAAGGTACTATCAACACCTCCTGAAAAAGCTATTGCAACACTCTCCTTTTTCTTTATTATATCTTTAAGTAATTTATATTTTTCTTGAAGTAACATTTTTATTCCTCCTATTTTATAGTATTTTTTAAAATTAATCATCAAAATTGTGATTGAAATAAGTAAATATTTAATAAAATATTTGTCAAACTATTCTTATTTGTTTACTATGATATTATCATATAACATGGGTTATTGAATGTCAATTAATCGTTTACTCGAATATTAAATTAATTTTACGAGCTTTAAATATGAAAATAAGATTGTATTCTTTCTCAAGAGAAACATTATTTTTCAAGAAATAGTTACTACTCTACTTTCTAAATCCAACGTAATATAACTTGAACTGTACTTTTATTATATTTTTTTAAATATTCTTTAATACTTAATTTATTAATTCAGGACTATCTTTTACTCTAAATACTCCAAGTCCTAACCATGGCATTTTTATTCCATTATTTAAAGTAACTCTATCTATTATATTGTTTACCATATCTCATCTCTCTTTATAACTTTTAGTAGATAATCTTTAATTTATTGAGCTTAATCCTGTTTGTGTATGTGCAACTTCAGAATTTTATGATAAGTTAATTGCATTTGCAAAAAAGTACAACATTATGATAGTATATGATAATACTTATTCCGATATTGTTTATGATGGAGAAATATATGGTTCATTTTTAGCTCATAATAATAAACACTTTATGTGAATTAGTATGAGGAGTGATTATTATGCTTACTATTAAACAAAGTATTAATAAATTCTATATAGGTGATATAGAAAAAAATCCGATAGCAGAGGTTACATATGTACTTAGTGGAGAAGATACCATTATAGATAAAAAAAATAAAGCTATTATAAAATAAAATTACGTTTTATTTTATAATAGCTTTATTTAAAATTAATATCCAAAGTATTAATTTTATACTCCAATAGTTGCTAAAATTATTGCTTTAATAGAATGCATACGATTTTCTGCTTCGTCAAATACTACTGATTGTTTTCCTTCGAATACTTCATCCGTAACTTCTATTTCAGTCAATCCAAATTTATCTCTAACTTCTATACCAATTTTAGTTTTCAAATCATGATAAGCTGGTAAACAATGCATAAATATTGCATTTTCATTTGCATTATTCATAACAGCCTTATTTACTTGATATTGATGTAAGAGCATTAATCTACTTTCCCAAACTTCAGCTGGCTCTCCCATAGATACCCAAACATCTGTGTAAATTATATCCGCATTTTTAGTTCCTTCTTTAACATCTGCTGTTAATGTAATAGTAGAACCACTTGTCTTTGCAATTTCAGTGCACGTTTCTACTAATTCTTCAGCTGGAAATAATTCAATAGGCGCACAAGCTGTAAAATTAAGTCCCATTTTTGCACAGGCTACCATTAATGAATTTCCCATATTATTTCTTGCATCACCCATGTAAACTAAATTAATCCCTTTTAGTCTTCCGAACTTTTCTTCTATAGTTAAAAGATCTGCAATCATTTGAGTTGGATGAAATTCATCCGTTAATCCATTCCAAACAGGTACTCCTGCATATTCAGCTAATTCTTCAACTGTTTCTTGGCTAAATCCTCTGTATTCTATACCATCATACATTCTTCCAAGAACTCTTGCAGTATCAGCAACACTTTCTTTTTTACCCATTTGAGATCCCGCAGCATCTAGATATGTAACTCCCATACCTAAATCGCTTCCAGCTACTTCAAAAGAACACCTAGTCCTTGTAGACGTCTTCTCAAACAGTAAAACTATATTTTTTCCTTTTAGTCTATCATGTTGAATTCCAGTCCTTTTTAATGTTTTTAATTCCTTAGATAAATCGAGTAAATATCTGATTTCCTCTGGACTAAAATCTAATAACTTCAAAAAACTTCTTCCTCTTAAATTTAGTGCCATTGTTACTCCCCTTTTCTATATAATAATTTAAGTTTTACCTTTATATAATTTATAGCTTTTTAATTATTTACTGCTGTAAATTTAAGTATTACTTATTGCTACTTACTAAAGTATACCAATAATATGCTTATATAAAAACAATAACTTTAATAATATGATGAAATTAAGACTATAACGATGTATTTATTTAAATAAAACTGATATTAGCTCAAAGTTCGCTGAAACAAATCAGTAAATTCTTTTTATGATACAACTATAATATTTATAATTGCAATAGCAATCATAAATGCAGTTCCTTTATTTAATTCCCTATATACGTAGGTAAATATATAGCATTTTTATTAGTTATAAAATCACCCATCCTTGTATAGAATCCAGCTGACTTTTCCCCTGCTATGTATACTCCTATTACTGGATATTGATATTTTTCACATTCTTTCAGACTCGAATAAACATTATTATATAATGGCTTTATATTTACTCTATTTTGATATACAATATCATCTGAATTTATATCTATTCCATCGCAACTTAATTCTACTCCAAATCCTTCTCTTGCAAGATATGGCTTTACGACACAGTCATAGGAAAGCTTATTATCAGGTTCTAGACAAGTATAAGGGATATATTTTAAAATAAACTTCTCATCGTCAAGTGAGAAAACTTGTTTATTAATAAGCTCATAAATTACTGCAAAAAGTGCCTTAGATTGAGTTATTAATGTGTATCCTGGATTTATTAAATAATCGCCTGAATTTAAAGGTTCAATTATTTTTTTCATTTCTTCTTCATAATAAAACCAATCTAATGGATAATGCCTATAAATTCCTTGAACTTCTTGCCCATAAAGATAAATTTTATTATCAGTTACCTTTAAATCATATACATTTCCAAAAATTACATTATAATCTTTTAGCTCTTTTAATATTTCAGCTATTAAATTACTAGTATATATGTCTTCATCATACCATGAAGTTACAACTGCAATATTTTTTATTACTTTAAACTTACTAAGTTCTTCTAATATATAGATAAAAGATTTTTTGATATTTTCTCTTAAATTTTTATTAGGATTTTCATATTTTATATTAAGTTTTTCTTTAACTATAGAATTTACACCAATAGCTTCAACAATACCCGCTGGAGTCTCTGAATTAAATTCTAAAATTTTCAAATCTCCATTATTATCAATAACACAGTCTATTCTCCCTAAAGCACAAAGCTTTGAAGTACATGAAGTAGATACTAATTTATAAAGAGCCTCTGGAATACCTAATAAAGGACCAAAAAGTTCTAAATTCTTTTTTATATATGGATACATTTTCTTTAATATTTCACAAAACTTATCACATGTAGAAATAATCTCCTCATAAAGACTTTTATTTATAATAAATGAATTTAATGAAATATATTCATTTATATTTGTATATGCTCCAGTAAAATTATATTTAAATGTGACTTCATCTAGTATATCATTCCAAATTTCTTCTCTATTGTTAGTGTCAAATTTTTCAATAGATATAGGAAATTTTTCGACTCCAACAGGGCACATCCAGGTGTCATCATCATTAGTTAAAAAATTCTTGCTCCACCTAACTAAAAACCCTTGTACCTTATCATTCATTAAGTAAACACCAAAGTTTCCATAAGCTAAAGTAGGAACATTCATGTCGCTTTTAGCTGGAACATAGGTATGCTCTTCCTTAATATTTATAAAGTCTTGTCTTATATGTATTTTATTACTTTTAAATATACTTTTTATTTGTTTATCCCAAGTCTCATTTTCATAAAGTTTACCAATATAAACTTCCTGACTATATCTCCCTAATGAAGATTTAATAACATACTTATCTTTATTTTTTATTACATCTTCTATATGTAAAGACTTTAATATCTCTGTATATGGAATACATTCCTTAATAAGTTCTTTATCCTTTAAAGAAAGTAATAGAGAATCTTTTGTAACCAAATCCCACAGGTACGCAAAAAATCCCTTTGCCTGTATTGCAACAATTCTAGGATCGTTTATTATTAGAACTTTTCCTTTATCAAAGCAGTCTAAAATCCCCTCTATATTAGAGATCTCATAAAAAAATTCTGTAGGAAATAATCTTAATATTATGGATATTTTAATATTAGAATATCCATAAACATATCCATCTTTTACACTTAAATTGTTAGGACCAACTTGCACTATATTAATATTAGTATTTTTTAAAATATGTTTAAAATAATAGCTATGATACAATTCTTCATAATGACAAGGATCAATTAAGAATCCAATATTAATTTTTTCTTTACAATTTATATAACTGCAACATATTTTTATTAGTTCTTTAATAACATTATCTATAAATTCTACATTTAAGTTTCCTTGAAAATCACTTTTTCCTGCTAAAGCCATTTCTTTCTGGCCACACGGCTTATCATAATTAAATTCACCGAAATAAGCAGTATTTTTTTCATCTCTAAATGTATCAAATCTAGTCCAAAACATTGGAGATAATGGACATTTTAAATTGAATATCTTATCTTTTAATGGAAAATCATCAAAATATGTTAATGCTTCTTTATGTTTACCATTAATATCGTGTAATATATCTAAAGAAATTCTATTTATTTCTTCACTATAGAATACCATATTGTCATGTGTTTCTTTATCAAAATAAAAAGGTATTTGTGAATGTACATATTCCTCACCTAAGGAACTCACCATATAATTATCAAATAAAATTTCTTCTGTGTATTCAATTTGTTTTTTCATGGAATAATTCACTTCCTAATCTTTACTTTAGGCATATGATATAAAATAGTTACTGAGTATACTCATAATATTTATTAATGAAGTTTAACTTGATGAGCTTCCACCTTTTGATCCTGAATATCCAGAGTGTCCAGTAGAACCTCCATCTGATCCATTTGCTATTCCACTTTTACTGCTACCATTTGAAGAACCCTCTTGTGTGGATGATGGATTATTATTTGATGATCCCCAACCAAAAATATTCCAGCCCCCGAAATGTCCACCCCCATAATATCCTCCACTACTACTACTACTACTACTACTACTTTGATCCTGTTTATCTTTATCATCTTTGTCTGGCTTATAACATCCCGTAAACCCGAGCGGCTCACTGAGTATAAATGCAGTCGCTACAGCTATGGATAAAGCTCTTTTCTTATTTTTGCTTACTTTTTCTTTGAAGTCTTTCATACTATCTCACCCTTATAATTTCTACTTTTATACTTTTATTTATAAAATTTATATAATCATTTAAATCTTCTTTTACTTTACCCTCAGTTAAAATTATAACCTCGCTGTATCCAAGTTCCTTTAAAATATTTACAGATGGAAGATCATCTTCACCTATACCATATTGATTATTTAATTTATCATATAATACTGTATTTTCTAATTCTTGATTATATCTATCATATGGAATAAGCATAACAAACTTATTTGTATTTATCTTTTTTAATTCAAGTCCATTATTTATCAATTTATTAATATTATCTTTATTTCCCATTATTCCAAACGGATGAAATAAAAGATTGATATTTAAAATTGGTTTTATTAAATATTCATTGTTTAAAACTAACGCTAAATCTAAAATTTCACTTAGCGGTAAATCTACTATCAAAAAATTATTATCATTACAATTTTCTATTATATTATTTAATATTTTTTTATCATATTTCCTCGTGTTAATTTCATTTAAAATAAAATCATCATATGTTTGTAATGAAACAAATGGTGTACTCCTAAAAAATCCTTGAAATGGTCCTAGTTCTGACTTCCATATTCTATACACTTTTTTTAAATCTATTTCTTTTAGATTCATATGAACTCCTACCTTTCATAGGTTACAGCATAAATTTCATCTAATGATATACAATGTTTAAATCCGTCTTCGTTTGTAAAAACTAAATGACTATCTCCACATTCACTTTCAGATACTTCACCATTGAACGTAATCTCAGGCTTGGAATCTTGCCAAGAACTGATCTTTGTATATATATTAATTTCTTTGGCATAAGACATAAATCCATACGGAAGTTTATATATTATTGCAAAATTGTTTTTCAAGGAAAAAACTTGTCTATAATTTTTATAGTCTATAGTAGTATCAATTACCAATATTCCATTATATATAGAATTGACTTCGCCCTCAAGAACTTCAGTTGGTATATCTTTAAACCATTCCTCATAAGTCTTATAAATATAAATTTCCATAACAACCCTCACATTGTATATCTTTAAGTCCATAATCATATTATGATATATTTATGACTACTTTGATATTATATCCTACTTTTTCACTAATTCCCACATACTATTCCATATTTTTTGTCTATTTAAGATATTGCTTTAGCTAATAATTTTTCAACTTCATTAGCTGGAAGTGGTTTGCTAAAGTAATATCCTTGAATATAGTCACAGTTTTTTTCTTTAAGAATTGAAAGTTGATCTTTCGTCTCTACACCTTCAGCTACAACTTTTAAATCCATACCATGTGCCATTTGAATGATATTATCTATAATTGATTCCTCTTTTATATTTGAGGTAATATTATCTATAAAAGATTTATCAATTTTCAAAGTAGATATTGGAATCTTTCTTAGATAATTTAGTGAAGAATATCCAGTACCAAAATCATCAAGTGCAATTCTGACTCCCATATCCATTAACTTTTTTAGTACCTCTATATTAGAGTCAAGCGACTGCATGAGAATTGTCTCAGTAATTTCAAGTTCAACAATATTCGGGTTAATTCCTGTATTCTTAAAAATAACTTTAATATTCTCTAAAAAATCTGATTTTTGTATGTCAATTGAGGAAACATTAATACTTATACTTTCAAATTCATAACCTGCATTGAGCCATTTTACGCTTTGTTTGCAGGACTCATTAAGAACCCATTTGCCTAATTTAGTTATATATCCTGATTCTTCGGCTATAGGAATGAATTCCACAGGAGATATTGGCCCTAGTTCCTTGCTATTTAGCCTAAGTAGAGCTTCAAATCCAAATATCTCATTTTTCTTTGTGTCATATTGTGGTTGATAATAAATGCTTAACTCATTATTTCTAATTGATGTTCTAAGTATTCTTTCAATACAAATTTTTCTCTCTAGCTTCAAATACATTTCTGGATTAAATAGCTCAAATCTGTTTTTACCTAATTCTTTCGCTTTATACATTGCAGAATCTGCATTTTTTACAATAGTATTTTTATCTATTCCATCCTTTGGATATAAAGCTACTCCTATACTTGCTGTAATATACATCTGTTTATTATCAATTTTAAAGGGCTCATTAAATAAATCTAATAATTTTTTCGCGTAAATTTCTACTTCGGATTCTTTAAAATAAGGGTGAAGTAATATAAATTCATCGCCACCTAATCTGCATATAGTGTCTTTTTCATCTATCAAACTCTCAAATTGTTTTGCTAAATATATAAGTAGATTATCCCCATAATCATGACCCATTGTATCGTTTATATTTTTAAAATTATCTAAATCTATAAAGAATACAGCACCTTCCGTCTTTTCATTCTTAATTAATTCCAATTGCTCGTTTAGTTTATTCATGAATAAACTTCTATTTGGAAGTTTAGTGAGAGAATCATGAAACGCCATAAATTTTATTTTATCTTCTGAACTTTTTCTATCCGAAATATCTGTAATAGAGCCTGTAATTTTTATCACTTTATCTTTTGAATCTCTTAAAGCCCTACCCCTAGATAATATCCATACATAAAAACCATCACTAGTTTTTATTCTATATTCAGATTTATAAATTTCCGTTATATTATTAATATGATCTCGAAAATCCTTTAGCACCATATCTATATCATCTGGATGAACCAATTTATAAATTAATTTGGTTAATTTAGTATTTTTATTTAGTCTATAACCTGTAATTTCATAAAATTTATCAGAAGTAAAAAAAACGTCTGTAACTAAATCATATTCCCAAACTGAGTCATTTACACACTCTAATGCAAATCTATATCTTTCCTCACTATTTCTTAAATTCTCTTCATTACATATCAGCTCATCGTACTGTGCTCGAATTTCTTCCTCTGTTGCTAACAATTCTTCATTTACAGCTGATAGTTCTTCATAAGTTGAACTTAATTTACCAATCATTAAATTAAATGAATTGCCTAGTTCTCCAAATTCATCATTAGAATTAATATCAGCCTTAACTGAAAGATTCCCATTTCCGGCCGCATGCATTAAATGTGTTAAATCTGTAATTGGTTTGGTTATTCTTTTTGTAACAATAATAGTAAGTCCTATTACAACTAATAATACACAAATGGTTATTGATGCTATTAAATATCCAATTTTATTTGCTCTGCTACTAAGTTCACTTTTTTCTATAACAGAAGCCATCTTCCAACCTGTATAAGGTGAAGTATAAATATTAACTATCACAGGCGTTCCATTAAGAACAGTTTCGAAATCAGAATTATCTTCAGATATAAATTTATTATAGTTTTCAAATGAATATTTTGAAACTTCATCTGTTTTAGTAAAAGTATAACCTAATTGGTTTAGTTGCAAAATATTTTTAAAGTTTAAATTAGCATTTGGATGTGCTAGCATTGTACCATCCTTTAAATAAAGAAAAGCATAGCCAGTATCACCAATTTTAATATTCCTTATAATTTCTGATAATTTTTCTAAGCTTACATCAATTCCTACTGCTCCTACAATATCTCCAGATGAATTCTTTACAGTATTAGAAACAGTTATAAGTATCTTGCTAGTATCGATTGCAGAAACATATGGTGCTGTAACCATTGCATGATCTGGATTATCTAAAGCTAGAGAATACCATGGTCTTTGTCTAGGATCGAATTCACTTGTACTTAATCCATCTGGCCATCGAGTATAACCGCCCCATTTAGTTCCAAAATATACATATGTCGTTTGTGGATGAGTTGTTCCATAAGCCTCAAGGTTATTATAAATATTACTTTCTATACCTGGACTTTGTTTTGAATATTTGCTATGCGATTCAATGTCTGGTATGTTAAATAGAGCTGATATAGATTGATCAGCTTTTTTTATATCAGCAGATGTTGCTAAAAAATTAGTATCTTCCTTTATTTGTTTAATCATATTAGAGAAAGTATTGTCTATCTGTACCATTTGAGCTTCTGTATTGGAATACAAATCATTTTTTAGCGAATTGTACATATAGTTATAGGTAATTAATGCCATTGGAATAGATGTAAATAATATAATTGCTAGAAAATATAAAAATAATTTTAATCTAAAAGTAAGTTTCATATTTAATTCTCCTTAAATATTCAATTTATAAGATTTAGCTAAAAGACACTTTTTTGATTAAATATGTATAAAAGTTCGAATCTTATCTTAATTTTATATTTATATATTAATTTAATCTTATTTAAAATTTATCGTATTTATTATATATTTTACCATTTATAACAGCAGCTTTCAATATTTTTCGTCACTTAACTTTAACTTATTCTATATATTTCATATATCGGTTTCTTAGGCATATTAAACAATAACTTAAAAATATCAACAAAAATGACTAGTTACTTAAATTTGTAACTAGTCATCTAACTTTTATATTTTCAATATTATATATATTTTCCAAAATCTACTTAGAATGAGTAAGCGCTTCTTCTATTTCAGTTTCTTGATCTGATGTTATTGTACCTGCTGTAACTAGAGTATTAAGCTTAGTCTTAAACATATCCTTATATTCTCCACCTTTAGTTCCCTGTCTAGCAGCACCTTGTGGCATAAGTGCTGTTTCTATTGTAGCTTCTTTATCTGATGTTATTGTTCCCGCTGTAACTAAGTCAGCTAGAACAGTTTTGAAATTGC
>LIDZ01000558.1_pt1 | contig 101785 bp, 91 predicted proteins | sample 644651 | NCBI WGS metagenome assembly LIDZ01 (sample SAMN03856242, study PRJNA289617) | food metagenome | isolation source: wine grapes on drying loft during traditional withering process | host: Vitis vinifera cv. Corvina | place: Italy: Gargagnago di S. Ambrogio di Valpolicella | collected 2014-01
CATTATTTTTAGGACATAATCACTTGCGGTATACTAAGACATTATCACAATTAGATCAGATAAACTTCTGTTTTATTTTCATTGTCCTTGACTTATGTACTAAAATATACTATACTAACAGAGCGGCAAGGAAAGCTGTAACAATTTAATATCGCGGGATGGAGCAGTTGGTAGCTCGTTGGGCTCATAACCCAAAGGTCATAGGTTCAAGTCCTATTCCCGCAACCATAGTTACATATTAGCAAAGCTACATAATAAAAGTCTTAACAATTTAATATCGCGGGATGGAGCAGTTGGTAGCTCGTCGGGCTCATAACCCGAAGGTCATAGGTTCAAGTCCTATTCCCGCAACCATAGTTACAATATTTGCAAAGTAACGCAAAAAAGTCTTAACAATTTAATATCGCGGGATGGAGCAGTTGGTAGCTCGTTGGGCTCATAACCCAAAGGTCATAGGTTCAAGTCCTATTCCCGCAACCATAAATGATTAGAAAAGTGATGCAAGTGGATTTGTTTAAACAAATCTACTTGCATTTCTTTTTTTGAAAACTTTCAGTTCTTCTTAATCCTCTCATTATTTATTAGTTTATTTATTTGTTTGTTTATTTTGCCCCAAGGCAAAATTTCCTTAACTTTTCTCTTTTCTCTTTTAACTATTATCTCTGAGCCGGGCTATTGACAATCTTATAAATTTATTATATATTATACATGAACATATGAACACATGAACATATATGCATATGTTCATGTGTATTGAGTAAGGAGTGATTAAAATGTTTTCTGAAAAAGAAAAAATAGAAGTATGTGATTGTAATGTAATTCACCCTGATATAATCAAAAATGTTAGATCACACATGCTAGATGAAGAACTACTTTATGATTTATCTGATTTATATAAAATATTTGGAGATACAACAAGGGTAAAAATTTTACATGTGCTATCCCTTTCAGAGATGTGTGTATGTGATATTGCAACTTTACTTGGAATGAAACAATCCTCTGTATCTCACCAATTAAAAACTTTGAGAACCGCGAAACTTATTAAGTACAGAAGAGATGGCAAAGTTGTTTATTATTCCTTAGATGATGACCACGTCAAACAAATATTTAACCAAGGTATTGCACACCTTACTGAAAAGTAAACTAGAACTGATACATTACATAGTTATTTAAATAATGATACCGCTACCCAAAGTATAAAATTTTCATACAATAACAATAAAAGGAGAGGTTCTCATGACTGGAGATATAAAAAAAGAACTAATACTAGAAGGTCTATGTTGTGCTAACTGTGCATCGAAAATAGAAACAAGAGTTAATAATCTATCTGGTGTAAATAAGGCCTCACTAAACTTTATAAATAAAGTTCTAACAGTTGAAATAGATACACTTAAAAATATTCCATCTGTTATGGAAAAAACCAATAAAATAATTAATAATATTGAACCTGACATAGTTATTACAGAAAGATCCAATGATTATAAAAAAAAGCACATCGATGAAAATAAAAGTTTTATAGAAATGCTAAAAGAGAAAAAAGATTTGGTGCTAATTATAATAGGTGCATTCTTTTATTTGGTTACCTTCTTCTTAAACAATAGTTCAAATATAAAAGTACCTCTATACATCATTGCCTTTTTATTAATAGGTTCAGATGTTCTTGTTAAATCTTTTAAAAATATTCTAAAGGGTGAGATATTTGATGAAAATTTTCTAATGAGTATTGCTTCTGTTGGTGCTCTAGCAACTAAACAATATCCTGAAGCCGTAGCTGTTATGCTACTTTATCAAATTGGAGAGTTTTTGCAAGGATTAGCTGTAAATCACTCCAGAAAATCCATAACAGACCTTATGGACATAAAACCTGATTTTGCAAACCTAAAAGTAGATGATACCTTCAAAAAAGTAGATCCAAATGATGTTAAAGTTGGAGATATAATAATTATTAAACCTGGTGAAAAAGTCCCTCTTGATGGAAAAGTTATAGATGGAAAAGCACTTATGGATACTTCAAACCTTACTGGCGAATCCATTCCAAGAGAAGTAATCTTTGGAAGTACTGTATTAAGTGGGTTTATTAATACCAGTGGACTATTAACTGTTAAAGTTGAAAAAGTCTTTGGTGAATCCTCAATATCAAAGATTTTAGAGTTAACCCAAAATGCAAGTTCAAATAAAGCAAATGCCGAGAATTTTATAACTAAGTTTGCTAGATATTATACCCCTATTGTTACATTTTCAGCATTAGCACTTGCCTTTATTCCGCCTCTTGTTATTCCTGGTGCTTCATTTTCTAACTGGTTATATAGAGCATTAGTTTTCCTTGTTATATCTTGTCCATGTGCACTTGTAATATCAGTTCCTCTAGGTTTCTTTGGTGGAATCGGTGCATCTTCTAAAAATGGTATTCTTGTGAAGGGAAGTAACTATTTAGAAGCTCTTAATGATGCCAGTGTAGTTGTTTTTGATAAAACCGGAACACTAACAAAAGGTGTATTTAAAGTGACTGAGATTTTTGTGAGCAAGAACTTTGATAAAAGTGATTTGTTGCAGTATACAGCTTTTGCTGAAAGTTATTCAAATCACCCGATCGCAACATCCATTGTAAAATACTACAATAAACCAATAGAAAAAAATAAAATATCAAACTACACTGAACTCTCTGGTAAAGGCATCAGCGCCGATATTAGTGGTAAAAATATACTTGTGGGTAATTCAAAACTAATGGATAAAAGCAGCATTGAATATAAAAGAATAGATTCCTTTGGCAGTGTAATTCATATTGCTATTGATCATGAATACGCTGGTTATATAGTGATTTCTGATGAAATAAAAGATGATTCAGAAGCTGCTATAAAATCCCTAAAAAAAATGGGTATTAAAAAGACTGTTATGCTAACTGGTGACACTAAACGAGTTGCTACTATGATTGGATCAAAGCTAGGTATTGATGAAGTTTACTCAGAACTTTTGCCACAGGAAAAGGTTGAAAAACTTGAAAGTCTATATAAAAATATGTCAGGAAGAGAAAAATTACTATTTGTTGGTGATGGAATAAATGATGCTCCTGTACTTTCTAGAGCTGACATTGGCGTTGCTATGGGTGGTTTAGGCTCAGACGCTGCTATAGAAGCCTCTGATATCGTAATTATGAATGATGAGCCTTCAAAACTAGTAACAGTATTAAATATAGCAGCAAGGACTAAACACATTGTAGTTCAGAATATAGTTTTCGCTTTAAGCATAAAAGTCATTTTGTTAGTCCTTGGTGCATTAGGCTTTGCCACAATGTGGGAGGCCGTTTTCGGAGATGTAGGTGTAACAATAATTGCAGTTATAAACTCAACGAGAGCGCTACAGACTAAAAAGCAGTTAAGAGTTAAAAGTTAAGAGTGACAAGTTAAGGAAGATTCTCCGGCCAAGGCCGGAGAATCTTTGAATTAGTAGTAATTAATTTCTTCTGTTCCCATATTGATCAAAATTCTTTTTTAATGCTTTTTCAACAGGAAAAATAGATATAATCAAAACAGTAGTTTGTATAGTCACTATTATTATCTCAATAATTCCCTGGACATCACCAATAAACAAAAATTCTAATATGCTACCAATAATAGATATAGGTAACATTACAAAGCCTAATTTCATCCATACTTTTGCACAATATTGATTTGCAAATTCCCAAGTTTCTTTATTTTTCATAGACATTGAAGTCCTATATCCATAAATTCCATTTATATTTTTGGGTCCATGTTTTCTAAATTTCACCCCAAAAAATAACATAATAATCGGAATTATAAAATTGCAAACAAATAAAAAAATATTAAGTTCCATTTATTCCTCCCTTCGTTCCACACTATATAATAATAATAATAATCTTTCCTCACAGGTATTAGTATATCATTTCCAATTATAAATACATTCTATATATAGAAATTTGCAACAATACTCCCAATTAGCCGTGCAAATTTTATTTTGAAAAAACTCGCTTTATTGGGGATATAGTAATTACAGTCTCTATGAAGCCATCCTTTTCTTTGCCAATATTTATAATCAATTGTCTCTTGACTTCGTGCAGATTTTTGCAAGCATTTCTGTTGTACCTTGAATGTAACCAACGAATAAAGTGAGATTCTTTGGTCTGACGTATTTTTAACTGCCTTTAAGAATACGTCATCAGCATTTTTAATCTCACTGCTGTATTTTGATTTCATATTATCAGAATCCATCAATCCTCCTGTCAGAAACTTACTGCTCCCTGCAAAGTTTATACCCCAAGTTGTGAATGCGTTTTTTATTGTTTTTATTGTATGATTTGATGATCCAGCTCCCGAAGTAGTTACAATATATACCTCCTTTCCTGCAAATGCAGGTCTGTGGCAGTTAAATGACATACGGTCAATCCAGTTTTTCATTATCCCATTGACATCCTCTACATATACAGGACTTGCAGCAAGTATCCCATCAGCTTGATACATCTTATCCCAGATTTTAAGCAGGTCGTCCTTCAAAGGGCATTTTTCTTCCCCTTTGTCAAAACAGACTCTGCATCCACAGCATGTCTTTATATCAAGGTGACCTAGCTGTATGTTTTCAACCTTTAGAGCAATATTCTCCTTATCTGCACTTGATAGAAGTTGTTTTTCAATCAGTGAAACAACTGTATTTGTATTACCATTTATTCTATAGCTACTCACCAACGATATTATCTTCATTCTGACCTCCAACTTAAATTAATAATATTTTTGTAATTTATCACTCCATCATATATCCAACCAGTCCCATTTAATTCAATATTATGTAATATTTATTAAATTATATAATTATTATATTCCATTTAGTATAAATACTAAATGGAATATTTTCCTGAAATGCTTGATTCGTTCAACCCACAATTTACGAAAATGAAAAATCCCCTGCAAAATTAATGGACGCAAGTAGCTTTGAATAATATCAAACCTACTTGCGTTCTACTTATATTATTTTTATTTTGCCCTATGGCAAAATTTCCTTAACTTTTAACTCTTAACTATTTTATCCCCCCTTCTCTCTTTTTGCCTTAAAATAATATTTCGTAGATTCCTATTATTATAAGTATTAGCCCAGAAAGTGGAGCTGAAAGCTTTCCTAAAAAATTGTTCACATAATCATGCCCAAGCTTAATGCCAACCCAAATGGATAGTAAACTTATTATAAATGCAAATATCGCTGTTACATATGGGTTTATTCCTGCAAGCCCTGCTCCAATACCATTTGCCATATTATTAAGTGCTAGAGCACATCCTAAAATAATGCTTTCACTGAAACTAATGTACCCTGAGAAATCCCAATCTGCTAAAAAAGGGTTTTCTAATATCTTTGGGATTTTACCAATTGATCCATAACTACTTATTTCAATTTTACCTGCTTCTACTATATTTTGATTACTCCCATCTCTAAGTATATGGAGCACCTCTTTTACAAAAATCCAGCTACCAACAACAATGATTATTATTGCACCTAAAAGTGTTGCTTGTTTTGGGTTCAAAATATTGGAAATCACTACACCTAACAGCATGGATACTAGGGTACCGACTCCAGTTATAAAAGCTATAATTAAGTTTGATATAAATGGTATTTGTATTCTTCGAGTTCCGTATGAAATTCCCACCGCAAAATTATCTGTATTACTTACTACTGCAAGTAGTATCATTACAACAAAATATGACTTTATCATAATGTTCCGCCCTTCATATTAATCCGTATAAGTAATATATGTTTGTAAAATGGAAATCGTTACTTGCAATTGAAGATTGACCTTTATATATAAAAAACTGCGATGGGGTTTTTTATAGTTAATCGTTAAAAGATAAGAGATAAAAGTTTCTGAAGATTTTTCTGCTGGCGAAGAAATAATAAAAAAAAACGATGTAAGTGAATTTGCATACACAAATCCTCTTACATCAATATTTTTTCCCTTTCCATGCCTTCTTACATTGCTTCTATTTTGCCAAAGGCAAAATTTCCTTATCTATTATCTATTATCTATTATCTATTATCTCTTAACTTTTAACTTTTTTATCGTAGATTGTATTAAACATTTTTTTAAGTTCGGTTTCATTCTTGCCGCTTCTCTTACCGTAGTCCTGAAACTGTTCAACATTTATTTTATTTATATCAAAATATTTCGCATCCTCACTAGCAAAATATAGACCACAAGTACTAGCAACTGGAGACATCATGTAACTTTCCGTCAACTTTATCTTAAGTTCACCTTTGTCATCCAATAGTTTAAACAATTTAACTTTTTCTGAATGATCCCTTAATGATGGATAGCCAAATCCAGGTCTTATTCCTCTGTATTCACCTTTAAATAATTCTCCCGGTTCTAAATCTTCAGAGGGTGCATATCCCCAATATTTTTTTCTGATTTGAAGATGTAAGTATTCTGCAAAAGCTTCTGCAAGTCTATCCGCAAGTATTATAACCATAGATGCTCCGTAGTCGTCACCAGATGCTTTTAATTTATCTGCATATTCTTTTGCCCCTATGCCTCCAGTTGTAATAAATCCTCCTATATAGTCCTTAACTCTGCTACTCTCAGGTGCTATATAATCTGAAAGACATCTGTATTGGTTATCCTTCCTACTTTCTTGTTGTCTTAGCATATTAAAGGTTATATCCTTCGAGTCATTACAAATTTTAATGTCATCACCCACTGAATTCGCTTCAAAAATGCCAAAAACACCATTAGCAGTTAATATATTCTCTTTTTCAATTTTATCAAGCATTTCATTAGCGTCTTTAAATAACTTTTTAGCTTCTTTTCCAAACTTTAGATCCTCCATTATTTTTGGATATATCATTCCCATATCCCATGCGATAAAGAAAAAACTCCAATCTATATATTTTCTTAGCCCTGCAACTGGAAAATCAAGCAATTTTTTTATCCCTAGAAAATTAGGTTTAATTATATTAACATTTTTCCAATCTTTGTTTAAACCATTTTTTCTTGCGTATTCTAAAGTAACAAATTTTCTAGGAAATCTGGAATAGTTTTCTCTTATTACCTTGTATTCTTCTTTGATTTGTTCTAAATATTCAGATTTTTTATCCTTATTTAAAAGTAATTTTGCTACTTCTACTGCTTTTGAAGCATCTGTTGTATGAACAACTCCTTTTGAATACATAGGCTCAATTTTTAATGCAGTATGTGTTTTTGAAGTTGTTGCTCCTCCTACCATAAGTGGAATGTCAAAACCCTGTTTTTCCATTTCTTCGGCTACATTTATCATTTCCTCTAAAGAAGGTGTTATAAGCCCGCTAAGTGCAATTATATCTGCATTCTCACGTTTAGCAGTCTCCAATATTACTTCTGCAGGTACCATAACTCCAAGATCAATAACCTCAAAATTATTACAAGAGAGTACTACTGAAACTATGTTTTTACCTATGTCATGAACATCACCTTTTACCGTAGCAAAAACGATTTTACCAGCACCTCCGCTTTTGCTACCTTTTTCCTCTTCAATGTATGGTGAAAGACATTCCACCGCTTTTTTCATAACTCTAGCGCTTTTAACTACCTGAGGAAGAAACATCTTTCCTTCTCCAAACAATTCTCCAACAATTTTCATTCCATCCATTAGTGGTTCCTCAATAATTTGTAGTGCAGCAACATATTCTCCTCTAGCCTCTTCCACGTCTTCCTGAATAAACTGAGTTATACCTTTTATTACGGCATGTTTCAGCCTATACTTACAATCTTCATTTCTCCATAAATTTTTATCCGCATCTACTTTTTTAGCTGATGTCTGATAATTTTCTGCAAACTCCAAAAGTTCTTCCGCAGCTTGTGGGTGTGCATTAAGAATTACATTTTGAACCTTTTTGAGTAAATCCTTATCTATTTCATCATAAATTTGAATCATGCCAGCATTTACAATTCCCATGTCCATACCAGCCTTAATTGCATGATACAAAAATACTGAATGCATTGCTTCCCTTATAACATTGTTGCCTCTAAAAGAGAATGAGAGATTACTCACTCCACCGCTTACCTTAGCATATGGTAAATTCTCTTTAATCCATTTAGTAGCCCTTATATAATCCACGGCATAGTTATTATGTTCTTCTATTCCTGTGGCTATTGCCAAAATATTTGGATCAAATATAATATTTTCAGGCGGAAACTTAACCTGATTAACTAAAATATCATAAGCTCTTTTACATACATTTATCCTCTTTTCATAGGTATCTGCTTGACCTTTTTCATCAAAAGCCATAACTACAACCCCTGCTCCAAACTTCTTTATTAAATTTGCTTTTTTAATAAAGTCCTCTTCTCCTGCCTTTAGACTTATTGAATTTACAATTGCCTTACCCTGCAACGCTTTTAACCCTGCAATTATTACCTGGAATTTTGAAGAATCTATCATTACAGGCACTTTTGAAATTTCCGGTTCACTAGCAACAAGTTTAAGAAAAATATCCATCTCTTCTTTGGCGTCTATAAGTGCATCATCAAAGTTTATATCAATTATCTGAGCACCATTCTCCACTTGGTCTTTTGCAACATTTAATGCCTCATCATATTTTTTTTCTCTTATTAGTCTTGCAAACTTAGCTGATCCAGCCACATTTGTTCGTTCACCTATATTTACAAACATATTTTCTTTGTTTATTTTTTGAGCCTCAAGTCCACAATATACAGTTTCTGGTTTTATGTTTGGCACTTTCCTTGGTTTAACGTGTTCTACAACATCACTTATTGCCCTAATATGTTCAGGAGTAGTTCCACAACAACCTCCAACAATATTCAAATGTCCTTCTATAGCTAACTCTTTTACGAGATTTGCCGTTGTACTTGGAAGTTCATCATATGCGCCAAAGGAATTTGGAAGTCCTGCATTGGGATAAAAGGTAACATATCTATTCTGAGTTTTAGAAAGATATTTTATAAATGGTATAAGTTCTTTAGCTCCGAATGAACAATTAAGTCCTATTCCAATTATATCTTCATCTACCATAGTGTCTGCAAAAGCTTCTAAAGTCTGCCCTGAAAGAATCCTGCCACTTTTACCTGAAATAGTTCCAGATATTATAATAGGAAGCTTTTTCCCTTTTTTTATGAATGCATTTTTAGCTCCAAATAAAGCTGCCCTTGCATTTAATGCATCAAATATAGTTTCGATTATTAAAATATCAACTTTTCCATCTATAAGTGCTTCAATTTGCTCTCCATAAGCACCGGAGAGTTCATCAAAACTAATATTTCTAAAACCAGGATTTTCAACCCTTGGAGAAAGTGAAGCAGTTTTATTTGTTGGTCCAATTGCTCCAGCTACAAAACGAGGTTTATCTTTATTTTTCTCAGTATAGTTATCTGCCGCTTCTCTTGCTATTCTTGCTCCATTATAATTTATTTCATATACTTTTGATTCCATGTTATAATCGCTTTGAGAAATTCTACTCCCATTAAAAGTATTGGTTTCAATTATATCTGCCCCTGCTTCCAAATATCTCTCATGAATATTTCTAATAATCTCGGGATTTGTAATATTTAAAACATCATTATTCCCCTTTTGATTAATATCACAGTGACAACGTCCGCTATATTCCTCTTCACTTAGTTTATAATCTTGGATGCAAGTTCCCATAGCCCCATCAAGTACTAGTATCCTATTTTTCAATAAATCATTTAAATTATAATTCATAAACAATTAGCCCCCCTTTAAAAATATAAGTTCACCTTTTCCAAATAAAAAAAGCCACCTTTCATAAGAAAAGCAGCGTACCTCCGTAATTCGCCCCTTTCTTATCTTTCAGAAACACAATTCTGCAGGATTTAACACCGTTGCATTCGAATGAGAATGCCGGTTGTTGGGTTTCATAGGGCCAGTCCCTCCACCTCTCTTGATAAGAACAAGATTTATTCAATTTTACTACATAAATAAATTTTAAACATTATAAGGATAATTGTCAATATTTTTTTAAAGTTGTGGTTATTATTTGCAAATTAGTTTAAATTATAAATTGATTACAATTTAATTTTGTGATAAAATTCAAGTTGAAATATGTCGAATTTTTCTATTGCAGTTATACTACTAATTATTTATGTGATTCAGTACAAATTTTCTAACATATTCAAGTTAACTAATGGAAATAATAAATAATTGGGGGAATTAAAATGAACAAAAACAAGAAACTAACTTTTAAAAGCATTCGCACAAAGCTTTTAGTAATTATGCTTTTACTAACCATATTACCAGTGATTTCACTGGGTACTATATCCTATATTAAATCTTATAACATATTAGATACAAAACTCGGAACTACTACAGGACAAACCTTGGGAGAAGTAAACATAGTAATAGACAATTACTTTTCAGCATTGACAAATGATGTTGATCTTCTAAGCAATGACTCTAATGTTATTAACTTTACTGTGCATCCTGAACTTCAGCAAAATGCATCAACATTAATGGGTGAAATAAAAAAGAGTAATCCTAATATAATGAACGTTTTTTTTGCTGATACTAATAAACATATGACACTTTACCCTGAACAGACTCTTCCTGCTAGTTTTGATCCAACAAAAAAAGCTTGGTACACAAACGCTTTAAAAACTCCTAGCAAGATACTATTTAGTCCAGTATATAGAGAATCTGTTTCTGGTAAAAACATAATAAGTATTTCCAAAACCGTATATAATAACGGTCAATTGGTTGGTGTTATCGGTTTTGATATTGATTTGACTACTTTATCAAATAAATTGGCAAGTTCAAAAATAGGTAATTCAGGTTATCTTTTTCTAACCGACAAAGATGGAACTATGATTGCAAATAAGGATAAATCTTTGTTAGGAACAAAAAAAATAACAACTAATGACCTTTGGAGCAAAATTAAATCCAGCAAATCTGGCTTTACTCAGTACAACGATAACGGTAATCAAATGTTTTCTTCATACCAAACAAATGATTTAACAAGCTGGAGAGTTGTTAGTTCACTAAATAAAAGCGAACTCTCAAGTGATACTAATTCAATTTTGTACATAACCTTAGCCTGCATGTTAGTCACAATTATTTTAGCCATAATAGTTTCGTCTATGGTAAGCATTAGCATGGTAAAAAAACTCAACAAATTAAAAATGGCCTTTGAAAAGGCAGCTCATGGTGATTTATCTACAAAAACCGATATAAAATCCGGTGATGAATTCGAATCATTAAGTAATAATTTTAATAATATGATTACAAATATAAGTCAGATGACGAAAAACATTAAAGAATCTTCTAATAATGTTTTGGATACATCAAAAACAATCAGTAATATGTCTAATGAAACTTCAAATTCCATCAATGAAGTCGCAATTACCATAAACCAACTTGCTCAAGGTTCCAGTTCACAAGCAGATAATATATCCGGTAGTGTAAATGAATTTGATTCCTTAGCATCAAAAATTGAGAATATAAGTAATACAACTGATAATATTAATAATATCTCCGAAAGCACCCGCAATTTAACTAAAAAGGGTTTTGGAATTATGACTACATTGACTGAAAAAACCAATTCCGTAAACAAGTCTTCAAATGAAGTTTCCATTGTTGTAGCTGATATGACTGAATCTTCCAAAGAAATAGGTCTTATTACTGAAACAATAAATAGCATAGCAGAACAAACAAACTTACTTGCTCTTAATGCTGCCATAGAAGCAGCAAGAGCTGGCGAAGCTGGCAAAGGCTTTTCTGTTGTTGCAGAAGAGATTCGAACCTTAGCTGAAAAATCCACTAATTCTACAAACGAGATTTATAATTTAGTAGAAAAAATTAAAGGTAAGAATATCGCCGCTACAGATTCCATAAACAATTCTATGAGTATAGTTAAAGAACAAGCAGAAGTTGTAAATCAAACTCAAACTATATTTAGTGAACTTTCAGATTCAATAGAACTTTTGATGAACAACATTTCGTCAATCAAAAACTCTATCGCAGATACAAACAAGAGCAAAGATGAAATATTAGACAGACTGCAAAGCATATCCGCTGTCTCAGAAGAATCTTCTGCTAGCACAGAAGAGGTATCCGCTACCACTGAAGAAATCACTGCAACTATGACTGAGTTCAATAATGTAGCACAAAAGCTAAAAGAAATTACAGATACTTTAGAAACAGAAATAAACAAATTTAATTCATAATATAAATAAGCATCATCAAAGTTTCGCTTTACAATGCATCTTAAAAAATATACTAGCATACTGCTGGTTGTTTTTTTAAGATGCATTCTTAGGTTATTGACTTAACTTTTAATTACCCTTAATATATAAGTGAAACTTGAATTTAAAATTGCAAGTAATAAATTAATATTAGGAGAATGCTATGAGTACTACGCTTTATTTAATTAGACATGGAGAAACTGAATGGAATAAGTTAGGCAAATTTCAAGGGAGTAAGGATATATCCTTATCTGAAGATGGTATTTCCCAAGCAAGGTATTTATCAGAAAGATTAAATGGAAATTTTGACTATATATATACAAGCCCACTAATACGAGCAAAAAAAACAGCAGATATTATAAGTGAAAAGTCAAAAACAGCTCCAATTATTTTTCCCGATATGCGAGAAATAAATTATGGGGACTGGGAAGGTCTTACTACCAAAGAAATACAGGCTTCCTATTCACATGAATTTATACTTTGGAAAACTGATAAAATAGAAGCTCCAATCTGTGGTGGAGATGGAAGTCTTAAGAATGCAACTAAACGTGGTAAAAATTCAGTTTTAAAAATAGTACAAGCCCACCCAGGCAAAAAAATAGTCATAGTTGCTCATGGTGGAATCATAAAAGCCGCCATTATTGGTCTCTTTAATTTTGAGATGACCATGTATCATAAGTTTTACATCGGAAACACCTCAATAACTAAACTTATATTCAATGATAAATTAGAACCAATAATTGAAGTGCTAAATGATACAAGCCATTTAGTTGATACGCTAGAGCTACTTTAACTATAAGGTTCTCTAGCCTTATCTTTGATTATCTATTATCATATATTATTTTTGAAATCTGTGCTATAACTTCATTTGCATTAGGAAGGCCTTCAGTATAGATTGGTATTATATATGGTCTATCTGTATCTAAAATTATATGACACTAAAATAAACAACTGTAAACACCTCCTTATATAACGTCTACAGTTGACTGTTTAATGTTTTCATTGAAAATATCAACAAAATATTTTTTTGTAATTCCTATCACTTCTCGCTCCCATGAATTTTTTTCATAAATATGATTTGCCCCATCTATAATATTAAGCTTAGAATTATCACCATAAATTTCTAAATATTTTTTTGAAGCTGCTAATGGTACTACTTCATCTTTGCTACCATGAATAATAATTGATTTTTTTTCATAACATGCAGCTCTGTCATATATTTTTATATCTTTTATATTCTCAATAAAGTTTTTCCCTAGAAGTAATCCCTCCACATCAAAGTTTCCCTTTTGCAAAAAATCATCTAATTTTTCACCAACATATGTGTCTGAAAGTATTATTTTGTCCATATTCCCTGCAGGTGACCAAAGACACAATGTTTTGATTTCCTCCTTTCTATCTCCAGCAATAACACTTGCAATAGCTCCACCCATACTAAAGCCTAAAATTCCTATCTTTTTTTTATCTACGAAATCCAAAGTTTCTACATAATCTAAAATATTATTTGCCTCTGCTATTTCTGTTCCTAGCGTCATCTCAATAAATTCTCCATCACTCTCACCAGAACCTGAAAAATCGAACCTAATACTTGCTATTCCTAATTCCTCTAATTTTCTACATAACTTTACAAACATAAAATGTGGTCCCATTTTATTTCCACAAAATCCATGATATATTATAACTATTGGAGTTCTTTTATTTTCGCCATCAGGTATGTGAAGCGCTCCTCTTAATATTTGATCGCCACTTTTTACCTCAACTGCCTTCTGCATAATAAACGCCCCCATCTTTATCCTAGTATTCATATATACTTAGTCTATTATTATATAACTGTTTTGTCAACAAATAATTTTGTACATAAAGATAAATGGACTATGTCTTAATATTTTTTGAAGACACCTTAAAACTATATATCAGAAAATTCAATACTAATCTTTTCTCCATGTACTGCTGCGCATTCTTTTGTTTCACAAACCTTGCTATCAACAATATGTTTCACAGGAAGAATTATTTTAAAATTACTTCCTTTACCGTAATCACTGGTTACACGTATTGTACCACCATGCATTTTCACTAGTGATTTTACTAGTGAAAGTCCTATTCCGCTACCTTCATGATCTCTTATAAATGATTTGTCCACTTGCACAAATCGCTGAAAAATACGTTTGATTTCATCTTTTTTTATACCTATTCCTGTATCTTTAACAATTATTTCAACAAAAGTATCCCTATCGGTAATCCCTACAAAAATTGAACCACCTGCATTTGAAAATTTTACTGCATTTGATAAAAGATTAAGCATAATTCTTTCAATCTTTTCAAAATCACAGGCCATTATTTTTTCCTCCACGTCAGTATCAAAGGTAATACTTATACCTCTACTTTTTATATAATTAGCTGCAGATTGTGTTATATTCTCTACAACTGAAACAATATCCATATTTTTAAAGTCAGGTTTCAAGTAGCCTGAATCAATTTTATTCACATCGATCAAATTATTTACAAGTTTCAAAAGTCTATAACAATTTTGTTTCATAACATTAAAATGATTACTGATATCTTTACCAACAATTTTAATTGATCCATCCTTAATATAAAGATTCAAAAGTTGTAATGTACTTAATAAAATATTTAAAGGTGTTCGTAATTCGTGAGATATATTTGCAAAAAATTCCAATTCTTGTTCATTTCTCACAAGGATTTTTTCTTTTGTTCTAAGCTTTTCTGAGTACTCAATAACCTCATCCTTGGCTCTAATGTAATGTAGTATTATAACTATAAACAAACTCATTAAGAAAACTATAATTCCCCACTGTGTTAGATATAATTCAGAATGATTAGTGTTTAAATTCCAATTTATAATATCAAAAATTCCAAAACAGCAAAGGGAGATAAATCCAAAAAGGAATATCCTTGTCTCTGTATTCCAATAACTATAAGCTTTAATTGTGGATACAATTACAATTACCATACTTATTGCAAAGGAAACATAAAAAATTGATACTGTTCTATCGATGGTAATAATATTTAGAGAATTTAATAGTAATGTAGAAGCCAATAATACTAAATAAAATCCACTTACAGTTTTGAAAATGATTTGGAATTTATTATCCAATAAAGTATTGGCAAATATGCTGAATGATACTGGTAATAAATATTGTGAAATAATCTTTATATATTCCCAAAACTCAGGAGCATAAAAAAACATTTGTTTTATTTCTCCATTAGCTATAAGCCATATTCCTGAAGTTATACAAGCAAAACTAAAGGATATAAAAAGTTCACTACCTTTTAGTTTAATAAATGATACTACTAAAACGGTAAATCCTACTAAAACAAATAATGATGCAAATATGAATGTAAGCAAATTTTTTCTTATTATATTTATTAAATTATTACTCTCAGAACTTATTTCAAAATTTCTTACGATTCCAGCCGCTGAAAGATCCATGGTATGCATTCTAATATAAACAGTTTTTCCTATATAATTGTCCGGTAATTCTATAATATGCCAAATTGTCCCTGGCAATTTTTTTGAATTTCCTCGATTAAAGTTACCAAAACTATATATTGATTTTCCGTTAATAAACATTTCAAAATCTTGATTGTAAGTATAAAAATATATACTCGGATCTTTGAAACTCACTTTAGGAAGCACAACTTTGAGCCAAACATATCCTTTAGGATCCTTTATATCAATTTTAGATGGAATATTCAAATTTTTCCAAGATGCTTTATCCTTGTCATTAATCCATAATATTTTTTTATCTTTTCCGCTAGGTGAATCACCTTCCCTATATTTCCACCCGTTAGTAACAGATGTTGAGGACATTCTTTTTACAAAATGTGAGTTTTCTATATTTGTTGCAGTTACCCAAATTAAAATCATGGTTATAGCCAGTATGCTTAATATTGTTTTTTTCATCACTATCTCCTTAAAATTACAGCGCATTTTCTCATGCTTTCACTATTTCTTACTTAATTATACCAAATAGTCCTCTAATATAACACAGTATACTTATATTTACATAATTATTTGTATTATAATTAACTATTTCTAATTTAGTATTATCTTAATCTTGTTATAAATTAGTAACACTAATTTACGCTTCTCTATATACTATACTATATTACAAAAATACTTAACAGCATGTCACAATTGAAACTTATGCTGTGATATATGTTAATAATGTAACATTTAAGGAGTGATACACTTATGGATGATAAAGACATTTTTGATTGTAAACCAGAAAAGAAGCTTCTCCAAGTACCAGTAGTTGTTGGCTATGGAGAAAAACAGGAGTTAGTAGTTAGACTTTCCACTGTTTCACCACCTAGTCCTCCTATTTTTCGTATTGTAGATGTAGATAAAGAAGTTGTAGTTACAAATTTCACAATAATACCACCTACTTGTAAAACTGATGATAAGTGGATAGGTAAGGTAATCCTAGATGGATATATTGATAAAAATGTAAACTACAAAACTATAACAGATTATGTTAGTGATGCTGTAAATGGGCCATTATACCATTTCACAACAAGAATAGATTTTGCATCTTTTGTTGACGTAGTAGCAAATGAACCATTTGATGAATATGACACTGTAGAAATACTTGAAGCATATGTTGAAGGTGAAAGAGAAGAATTACAAGATCCAAATCCATTAGAGGTCGGTGCTCCTGATTGGGCAATAACCTACAACCAACTTCTTGAAAAAATAATAGTTAAAATCAAGCTGAAAATCACAAAAATAGAACACATTAAAGTTCATGTAGAAGATTAAATTTTTCTCATATATTATGAATATATGAGACTTAAATTGATATAAATAAAAAAGCACAGCTAAAATTTAGCTGTGTTTTTTTACAATGCATATTCACAAAAACTATCACCAGGTCGAACTATTTTTTTATCTGTTTAAGCATCCACTTAATCTTCTTTTGATATCTTCTTAAGTGACTCTAAATCCATGTTCATTAATTCCTCAATTGAATGTTTATCATCACTTTGAAATTGAAAAACTTCCTCCTTAAGCTTAGGTAACTCATTATGTTTCTGAACATTTTGTACTATTTCTACCTTGGAATTATTCTTTTTAGTAATATCCTCACCTTTTAAAGAATACGTTATTTTTATACTTCCTAAGACTTCAATCTCGTAGGTTGAATCGTTGTGATGTTTATTCTTTAACTTAAATTCACAAGTAGGAATAAACAAAACTTCCTCTATTTCTATGGCTCCCTCTTCGCTAGTGTCGTCACTTTTTAAAATATCTGTTGCTAATACAATTTCATTAAAAGTTTTCCTTATTGTTTTTACTTCATAATTACTTTTTCTTCTAGAATCATGTCTATAGAATACAAGTATATCGTAATCACCAAAGACTCCAATTTCTCTCCCTGGCAATTCTTTTGTAAAAATATTTTGAAGTTTAACTTTACAGTCAATTATAGTATTATGCTCAAACTCCAGTAGCTCAGTACTATTCGAAATTTCTTTATTCACTGTAGTCATATAACCTTTTAATCTCCTTATTTTTATTACTATATTTATATTTTATATTTGTTTTTTCAATATGTTTACATTTATTCAAAAACTTCTATAATACTATGGAAAATATCGCTATTTTCTTTGATTTTTACATCATTCCCAATTACACACAAATAGTTTTTATCTGTAACATCCTTTAATAACTTTGAATACCCTTTTATGTCATCCTTACTAGTATTCAGAACTTCTTCTCTCTCTTTTTGTATATCAGCTTCGGTAATGTTTTTGAAATAATTTTCATCAGAACGTTCACCTTTTTTTCTTGGACTTAAAGGTGCATCCAAACTTGACACAGTTCCAATAATATATTTTGTCATTTCATAATCATCTGAATTAAAATCAGCTACAAATTTATATGATTCATCATATACTTTTAGTGTTTCCTTAAGGCCAGGATCTCTGTACGAATAAAAAACCAAATTTCCATTTTTCCCTATAGATACTCCGCAGCCATATGCTCCTCCCATAACTCTTAAGTTATTCCATAAATAGTTTAAAGATAATACATTCCTTAAAACCTGTAATTTTCCTGAATATTCATAACCAAGTTTTTTGAAATTATACCCTTTAGCTGCATATTGAACCTTACTTGAAGTAGTAAGTCCTTCGTTTTCAGCACTATTCAAACTTTTTGCAAATACAGAATCACCCTTTGCACTTGTGTCTTTAAGTTCTAATATATGAACATTATCTTTAAATACATTAAATACTTCCTTTTCTCCAGTTAAGCTTACCCGTAAATTGCTTTTAGTAAATAGCAATCTAGAAATTTCTTGTAATTCCTTGCATATCTCTTCATATTTATTATCCATATTTTTATCTATATCACAAATAAACTTATAAAATTCGATACCCTTTAAACTTTCAGTATACTTTCCTGCATTAGAGAAATATGAGGTAAGCCTTCCTACTGCGACAGCATGACCACTTTGATTTATAGATGCTTCCAATTTTGACTTAACTTGCTGGACTATTTCCTTAAGCCTCTTTTTGCTCTCAAACTTACTATTAAATAAAATTTGCTCCAAAATTTCTAGTGAGTCAGGAACTTTTTCGCTAAGTACTTTCACCTTCACTGTAAATTTAGTGTAATAATCATCTGTGTTATCCTTACTTCCAATTACAGTGTTTGTAAAACTTATTTCTCCAGTTTTAATATTTATTTCATTAGATAATTCATCGTATTTATACTTTTCTGTATCAACCATTCCAAGAACATTCTCTAGCAATGCAAGATAGGATATTTTTTCTTTAGGAATTTTGCTGGAATCAAAATATAAATTATAATATGCTATTTTATTTGTAAATATATCATGGTAAAGTGTTTTTATTCCTTGTATTTCCGTCTCACTTCGTGGTATTTTTTCTGCCTCTCTATCTATATCACTTAAAGCTAGTAGCGGAATTTTTCTAAGATCTTCTGGTGAATCTTCACTTGATTGCCTTTTCTTTAAATTTTCTGTTTGGACTAAAATTTTTTTAAGATCTTCTGTATTTAATGACTTCTTAAATTGTTTTAGCTTATTCTTTAGCCTATTTGAACTTTTTTCTCCGATGGTTTTTGATGGTTTAACAATAACCAAACTCTGGTGATTGCTGTTTATTATATATTTTTCAATAAGTTTTTCAAAATAATTACTACTAAGGGCTGTTTTAACCTTTGATAAACTCTCCTCAAACTTTAAGTTTAGGAGTGGATTCTCATCATAAAGCCAACTGTCCATTGCAACAATGCTGTAAATTAATCCCTTTGGCATTGATCCAAAATCAGCCTCCCTTAGCTGGAATTCCTTAACGTTTATTGCTGCTTCTATAAGTTTTTTATCTATTCCGTCCCTGACAAGCTTTTTAAGAGTTTCAAATACAACCTTTTTAAACTCCTCCTGTTTATCTTCATTAGAATTTTTCACAATAACTGAGAAATAAGGTTGTAAAATACTGTTATCATAGACTCCAGACACATCTTTACCTATTCCAGCATTAAGTAATGCTTTTTTAAGTGGTGCAGCACTACTTTCAAGGAGCAAATACTCAAGTATGTCAAAAGCAAGGCTCATTTCTGGGTTTGTAGCTTTTGATACAGCAAAATTTAAACTTAAATAGGTTTTATCGATTTCTGATTCATTTGACAGTATTGGATATTCTTCTGTTACTACAACGTCCTTCCCTATTGGCTTTTGCAAGGCTATGCTGGAATCAACCTGAATTCTGTCATAAGCACTTAAATATTCTCTGTCTAAGTATTCTAGCTTTTCATCTAAGTTCATAACTCCATATAAGTATATATAGCTGTTAGCTGGACTATAATATTTTTTATGGGAGGCAATAAAATTGTCATAGGTTAAATCAGGTATATTTTCAGGATCTCCACCTGATTCAAAACCATAAGTTGTATCAGGAAAAAGTGAATTTCCTATCTTCCTCATTAAAATTCCGTCTGGTGATGAGAAAGCCCCCTTCATTTCATTGTAAACAACACCCTTATACGTTATATCTTCATCAGTATTATTTAATTCATAATGCCAACCTTCCTGCTTGAATATATCCTCATATTTATAGATATTAGGATGAAATACAGAATCCATATAAACACCAATAAGATTTAGAAAATCCTTGTCATTTTTACTGGCAACTGGGTACATTGTTTTATCACTAAAGGTAAATGCGTTTAAAAAAGTGTTTAAAGAACCTTTTAAAAGTTCTACAAATGGTTCCTTAACAGGATATTTTTTACTGCCACATAAAACCGAATGTTCCAATATATGAAATACTCCCGTACTGTCCTTAGGAGGTGTCCTAAAACTTATAGAAAAAACTTTGTTATCATCATCATTTTCTAAATACAAAAGTCTTGCTCCACTTTTAACATGCTGAAAAATAAATGCCTTTGAATTTATCTCCTTTACTTCTTCTTCCTGTAAAAATTTGAATCCATGATAAATATTATTCTTTTTAAAAATATTCACAACATATCTCTCCTCTACCTATTATATTTTTTCCAATATTACAAATGTATACTTTAAGTTATTCGTCACATTATTTTTTTCTTCAATAACTTTATAATTAATTATATCAAATTTAGGAAAATATGTATTACCTTCTTCTCCTGAATCTATTTTAGTCAAATATAATCTCTTGCAAAACGGAAGCAATTGTTTATAAATTTCCCCTCCCCCTATAATAAAAACCTCTTCAGAAGAATTTTCATATTTCAATATTTCTTTTATATCATTTATTATTATTACTCTATCATCTGGAATAATATATCCTTTGTTTTTAGTAATAACAATATGTTTTCTATTTGGCAATACTCCCGGCAAAGATTCGAAAGTTTTTCTACCCATGACAATTGTTTTTCCACTAGTTATTTTTTTAAATCTTTTTAAATCTTCGGAAATATGCCATATTAATTTATTTTCGTTGCCTATTACATAATTTTGGTTAATTGCAGCAATAATACTTATCATTAAACAGATACCTCCATTTGTATTTTACCAAGATGTTTGTAATCAATAAGTTTAATGTCATCAGTAGTAAAATCATAAAAATTTGTTATTTCAGGATTAACCCATAACTTAGGAGCTTCAACTTCCTGTTCTCTTCTCCCCAGCTGCAACATCATTCCTTCGACTTCATTTTCATAAACATGAGCATTATTTACAACATGTGTAAATAAACCAGGTTTAAAACCAGTTACTTGGGCAATTAAATGTACAAGTGCAGCATATTGACTCATATTAAATGGAACTCCCAGTGGAAAGTCTCCACTTCTTTGTATTAGCATACAATTAAGCCTATCCCCATTTACATCCCAAAGTGTTTCATAACAACATGGTTGTAATTCCATATCACCAAGATCTTCAATATTCCATAGCGATATAATCATTCGACGATCCTGTGAATTTGTTTTAAGGGTACTTATAAGTTTATCAACCTGTTTGAATTTTGCCACTTGGTAGCCATAGGCTTTCCCAATTGTTCCATCTTCTCTCATCCATTCATCCCAAATATGAACATTCTGCTCTTGGAGCCTCTTAACATCATTTGATTGATCCTTAAATATCCATAGTAGCTCTTTTACTGCTGTTTTAAAAGCCACAAACTTTGTTGTTAAAATTGGAAACTCCTTTGATAAATCGTATTGCATAATTTGATGAGGTAACTTAAATGTAGCAATTCCTGTTCTATTCTTGCCATAATAACCATTATCCAGAATATTTTCAACGATATCCAAATATTGTTTATCAGCATAACTCATAATTTATCACTCCATTTTTCTCTAGGTGTTTTGCATGTGGAAAACCAACTTTCGCAATGAAAGATCAATCTTTTTTCTAAACTAACCTAATGATATCATTTCTCATATAACTTATATAGCAAATATTTGATATTAATCTAATATTTTTGTTTATTATTAGCATAATAACTTCAACATCCATATAATATTTTATGTGAAATATTATGAAGGAAGAGATTAGATGAGCAGATTAAATCCACAAAAACTTACAGTAGAATTTAGAAAAGGAGTTACTACAACTGAACCTATTTTACCAAGGTGCTACACCCTTACCCATTCTGATATTACAGCAGACCTTTTTTTAACTATTGGATTAAACTATGCCTATGATAAAATTAGTTCTATGAGAGATGAGGTACTTGGTGAATGGGTTAAAATGGGAGTCCAGTGTTTCTTTTATGTGTATTTATATGTAGATGGAGGACACGGTCCAATGGAGACAGCTGTGCGTAATTCAGTATTCCTCAGAGAATTACCACTTGCTCTTGAGTCTGTTAGATATGGTGATAGAATTTTTTTTGATGCTCATTCTGATTTAGATACTGCTCCTATAATAGTTTATTTTATATCGCTTAATCCGCATTTTAATAGAATAGAAAACTGGGGTACTTTTTGTGACTACGATATAACCAATTCATGTAAACACACTGAAGCAGACCCATCCTCAGAAAACACTTATTTACTTGACATAAAAATTGGTGATGTAACCGGGGATGGAATATTAGATAAGATATCTCTATACGGAGATAAACCCAACGGTGCTTCTGAAATTTTCACAGATAATATTACCGTTGTCATTAAAGATGGTCGTACAAATCGAACAAAAACCATTACCCCTGAGTTTAATGAAGGCTATAGTCCAAATTTATTTCTTGGCGACTTTACTAGAGATAATATAAATGATATTAAATTAAGTATTGATTCTGGTGGAAGTGGAGGTTATGGATACATTTACATTTATTCCTTTAAAGATAATAATCTTTGTGAAATTTTTAATTTTGATACGTACAATAAAGAAAATAAATATAGAGTTGATTATTCTAACATTTACAAAGTTGACGTAGGTAATGTTATGCTTGATAAACTTTTTGTATTAGACATAAGCTATAAAGGATATGAATATTTATCTCAATATTACAATGAAAACTGTACTTTAAAGAAACCTGTGCAAGGAGAAGTTCTTGCATTAAGTTCTTTAGTTCCAATTGTGACTGCTGAAGAAACTAATGCTTATGATTTACTAGCTTTGCAGCGTATTATTGGTACCACTAACTCTGACACATTAGGTTATATTGAAAACTTATTAACCTTTGATGGGCAAAAACTTGTATCTTCAAGATTAGTAGCTTCAGTACCAGGTACAAACTTAGTTTCTCTATATTAGGTATTAATAAAATGTATTACACTGGGAGGTGTACTATGATATGTTCCATATTGAAATTAATACTAAGAAGCGAATATTGACTCTGTTTAACAACGCTGCAAAAATAAAGCAATATCACGTTGCTGTTGGGAAACCCTCAACTCCTACGCCACTAGGTAACTGGATTATTATAAAAAAAGGTCTGTGGGGAAATCAATTCGGAGGGCATTTTATGCAGCTTAATGTTCCATTTGGGATTTACGGTATTCATGGAACTGATATGCCAAAATCAATTTCTCAAGCAGTAAGCCATGGATGTATACGTATGTACAGCAAAGATGCAAAGGAGCTATACGATATAGTCCCTATTGGGACTCCTGTGTATATTTACTAATAAATCATCATGAAAAAACCATATAGTTACATTATTTAACAATTGTTGAAAATAATTTGTGTTAATTAATGGTTGAACAAATTGTTATTTTTTCTTCTTCAATAAAATTCCTTACAAATGAAATAAATTCATCCTTCTCATCAGCTTTTATTCTATGGGTATAAGGAGATTTTTTATTCCGTTTTTCAACGTATATTTTTAATATAAATTTATTCTTGTCATATTCCTCAAAATTCAAATTCTCGATTTTTTCATATGGAATGATTTTCTTAGGGAATAAAAATGTACCCAGCATTATTCCATTTTCATAAACATTCAGAAAATTATTTAATAGATAATCCATGGGCAAATCTGCTAATAAGATAATAAGTACAAATATGTTCATTAGCGTGTTCCCTTGTTCAGAACTAAGTTGTATAATGACTATTATAATAATACAAATTGTATTAGCTACCCCACTATGCTTAATTTTTACCGCTATATTTTTGAATTTTGAATTTCTCCTTTTCAGGTAAATGGATATTATATCTTTGATTAAAAAACATAACCACAGTATAATACTCAATAGAGTTATCACGTACTCAAAAGTTTTTAATCTAGAAGCTAAAATACCTAATCCTAAGCAAACCAAAAGCACCAAAACAGCTATAATCCCATCCCTATACTTATTCTCACGCCTTTCTATTTCATGATTTATCATTACAGAAACAAATATAAGAATACAAAAACATATAAATATTATACTTATATCATATTTAGACTGGACATTCCCATACATTGAATCATCCCCCAAATCCTATATGATCAAATTGCCTAAGCTTTCCAATCATATTCCATATTTTCTTTGTCTTTCTCAAGTATACTTATATTACTGAGTTTTTTTTCAAAACAATAAAACTCTCCTTTTCTAAAATTCACAATACCTACCCTTTCATATCCAACTTTTTCATATAATTTGTTTGCTGCTTTGTTTTTGATAAATGCATCAAGTCTTATTGATTTATAGTTATTATCTCTTGCAAAACTCTCTGCAAAATTTATTAAGGATTTTGCGATTCCCCTCCCCTGATATTTTGGATCAACGCATAGCCTATGAATTACTAATTGTTTTCCAGAAACATATTTCCAATTTAAATCTTCATACTCTTTGGCTTGATCCTCATTTAGTACTATAATTCCACTAATGATTTTATTTTCAACGCTTTCATATAAAGTTCCTTCTGAAATATCTTGACCTATTATTTCTTTATCGGGATACATATCATCCCATTGATAAATTTGTTTTGATTCCATATCAACAACAGATTCTTTTATGATATTCATTAAAAAATCTAATTCTTGAATATCAGCTTTCCTTATTATCATATTTTTTTCAAATATTTTTTTATCCAAGTAAAATCCACCTTCTCTCTTCTTTATTTTATAAGTATTTATTTTATAAATATTATTTCCAATTATAACATAAACATCAAAATTGGGGTAAAAAAATAAAAGATATAGAAAATATTGAATATAAATTTTTCCTTATTAATAAACAGCCTATAGATAGATTTTTCTACTCATAGGCTATTTTTTTATATGTAAACATATTACTCAATGATATAATAAGAACTGATAGGTTCCTTATAATTGTTGCGAGGTGTTAACTATGAATGAAAATCATAAACGAATAATATTTCATATAGATGTAAATTCTGCATTCCTTTCTTGGTCAGCAGTTGACGCAATAAAAAATGGAGAAAAAATAGACATCAGAGAAATACCTTCTGTTATTGGAGGAGACGAGGCTAGTAGACATGGTATAGTGCTTGCTAAATCTACTTCAGCTAAAAAATATGGCATCATTACTGGAGAAAGTTTATTTTCTGCCAGAAAAAAATGTCATAACCTTAAAGTTGTTCCTCCTTGTTTTCCAGTATACCAAAAGTATAGTAAATCTATGATTGATCTTTTACAGGAGTATACCCCTTTACTTCAGAAATATTCTATAGATGAATGTTTTTTGGATGTTACTAAGGATTTAAGGGATGAACCAATAAAAATGGCGGAGGCTATAAGAGAACGTATTAAAATAGAACTTGGTTTTACCGTTAATATAGGCATATCCAATAATAAACTTTTAGCTAAAATGGCTTCAGAATTTAATAAACCCGACAAGGTGAACACCCTTTACCTTTCAGAAATAAAAGAAAAACTTTGGCCTCTAAGTGTTGGCGAATTATTTATGGTTGGTAAAAAAGCTACCGAGAAACTTAACCGCCTCTATATATTCACTATTGGAGAACTGGCAAATTATAGTGCTGAGTTATTAAAATCAAAATTCAAAAGCTATGGTTTAATGATTTGGGAATATGCTAATGGAATAGACAATTCTGATGTTCAATGTAATACGTCGGAAATGAAAGTTATAAGTAATTCTACTACCTTCCCAGACGATATAACTGACAGTGACTCAGCAAAAAAAATCTTAAAAACCCTTGCAGAAAATTTATCTACAAGATTAAGAGAATTAAATAAATGTTGTAGCTCAATTTCTGTAAGTATAAGGAGTAGCGACTTTAAAAACTATTCACATCAAAAAACGTTACTTAATCCAACCTGTTCCACTAAAAAAATTATAGTCACCGTATTACAATTGTTTGATGAATCGTGGAAAAAGGAACCCATTAGACTTCTTGGAGTAGCCTTAACACAATTAGCAGATGAAGGCTATTATCAGCTGTCAATTTTTGAAATGGCACAAAACGATAAGGAAAAAGCACTGGATAAGGCAATTGATTCAATAAGAAAGAAATATGGCCATGATATAATCTCAAATAGAGTTAAAAACTAGATTAAAACTCTCTTTATATATTTTGTGGTAAAATCAGGTTATAATTAACCTATTTACGAAAAGGGGCAAACATTATTATGAACAATAAAATTTTAATTGTTGAAGATGACATGGCTATTAGCGAAATGGTTAAAGAATACTTGATAAAAGATGGATTTATAGTAACAACTGCTTTTGACGGTGAAGAGGCAATACTTAAATATTTAAATAATGATTTTGATTTACTGCTACTTGACTTAATGATGCCAAAGCTTGATGGCATTGAAACCATGAAAATCATTAGAGAAAAAAGTTCAGTACCTATTTTAATTATGTCTGCAAAAGATAGTGATGTAGATAAGGCTATAGGTCTTGGACTTGGTGCTGATGATTATATCGCCAAACCTTTTTCTATGATTGAAATTTCTGCAAGAATTAAATCTGCTATTAGAAGAGCTACAAAATACTCTAACAATAATAATGATAAAAGAAAAGAACCCCAAGTATTTAATGTAGGAAAACTTACTATAGATGTAGATAATTTTTTAGTTAGTAAAAATAATGAAACTATACCCCTTACATCTAAAGAATTTGACATATTAAAATTATTTGTACAAAATCCAAATAGAGTTTTTACAAAGGCTCAACTTTACAATTTTATTTGGAAAGATGAATACTTTGGAGATGAAAATGTAATTAATGTCCATATGAGAAGACTAAGAGAAAAGATAGAGGATGACCCATCCAAGCCACAATATATAAAGACTTTATGGGGCATTGGTTATAAACTGGAGGTCATCTAAGTGATTACTTTATTATTAATTATAATATTTATTTTAGTCCTCATAATAATTTTTCAATACAAATCTAAAAAACAAATAAGTAAGGACTTAATATATATTAGAACTAAATTAGATGAAATCATAAATGAAGATACTAACGAAAAACTTCTAGTTGTCACTGATAACACTGAGCTTAAAAAATTACTTATAACGATTAATAGTCTTTTAGATTTCAGTCATAAAATACTAGCAGATTATAGAAAAAAAGAAATATCAATGAGCAAAATGCTTTCAAATATATCTCATGATTTAAAAACTCCCCTTACCGTAATCCTTGGATATATAGAAACTATAAAACTAGACAAGGATATGTTAATAAAAGAAAGAGAACTTTTACTTACTAAAGTTCACAATAAAACTCTTGAGGTAATTGAACTTATAAACAAGTTTTTTGATTTAGCAAAACTTGAATCAGGGGATAAAGAAGTACCATTAACTAGAGTAAATATGAATGAGGTTTGTAGAAAAAACATATTAAACTTTTATGAAAATTTAACCTCAAAAGGTTATACAGTAGATATCCATATTCCTGAAACTACTCTTTATGCCTTTGGAAACCTAGATGCGCTAGAAAGAATAATGAATAATCTGATCTCCAATGCCATTAAGTATGGAAATCATGGCAATTACCTAGGCTTAACTTTAAGTTATGATAAAAACTTTTGTTATGTTGAAATTTTAGATAAGGGTAAAGGTATTGATGAAATTAATATAGATAAGGTATTTGAGAGAATCTACACTCTAGAAGATTCAAGGAATAAGTTATACCAAGGCAGTGGACTAGGGCTCACTATAACTAAAAGACTAGTTGAAAAATTAGGGGGCGAAATCTCTCTTAAAAGCAAACCTTATGAGAGAACTAGCTTCACTTTCAAATTGAAGAGAATAACTTATTGAGAGACATTAATGAATGTGAGAGTAGCATGGCTATGCACGTTCGGAGGCTACTCGCTAAACTTAGAAAGACTAAGGCTTACGTTTCTCAAATCCCTAAAACCTTTAAACTCGCGTTGCTCAAACAATAAAGGTTTCTTAACGGGATTCAAGAAACGTAAACCTAAGTCTTTCTATAGTCCGCTCGGATAGCCTCTTTCACGTGCATAGCCATGCTGCTTCTCATAATTCAATAAATACTCTGAAAGAAATAACACTGCACATTGGGCAAACTTTTTTCCATATACGCCAGAAATGTAGTTACCAAGTATCAGGTGCCAAATACCAGTTAGATGCGCATTAAACTGGTATTTGGCACCTGGAATCTGACAACTGTTTTTTTGCTGTACTTAAGAATTTAGTAAGAATTGCTTAATAAAAAAGAGAAGTCCATGCCATACAATGAAACTATAGTAAATCTTCTAAAAAAACAACAAGATGATGATGACTAAAATAAGAAAGGGGTAATACGGTATGGAATATATATTAAGAACCACTAATTTAGGCAAAAATTTTAAGGATAAACATGTAGTTTCCGATGTAAGTATGAATGTTAAAAAAGGAGAAATTTATGGTTTCTTAGGTCCTAATGGGGCAGGCAAAACAACAATTATGAAAATGATAGTAAATCTTATTAAACCTAGTAGCGGTGAAATTGAAATTTTTGGTAAAAAGCTTGATAATAAAGCCTATGAAACCTTGAAACGAATAGGAAGCATCATTGAATATCCTGTATTTTATGATAAACTCACAGCTAAAGAAAACCTGGACCTTCATTGTGAGTACATGGGCTATTACGATAAAAGTGCCATAGACAAAACACTAGACCTTGTCAATTTAAAAGGTATAGATGATAAGGCAGTTAAAGACCTTTCTCTTGGTATGAAGCAACGACTTGGACTAGCTCGGGCAATTCTAACTAAACCTGATTTATTAATACTAGATGAACCTATCAACGGTCTTGATCCAATAGGAATTAAGGAATTTAGAAATCTACTGAAAATGTTAAGCAAAGAATATGGCATAACAATTTTAATATCTAGCCATATTTTAGTTGAAATCGAACAAATAGCTGATACCATAGGGATTATTGATAAGGGAATGTTAATTAGAGAAGTTTCCATGGCAAGCATACGAGATGAACATACTGAGTATATCGAAATAATTACTAAAGATTATACAAGAGCGGCCTTTATTTTAGAAAATGATTTGAATATATCTAACTTTAAAATTATAGACAATTCCATAATAAGAATATATGACTTAACTCAACCTCAAAAGGATATTTCAAAAGTTTTAATTTTAAAGGGTGTTGAGATTGAAACTATAAATAAGAAAAGTAGTTCCTTAGAAGATTATTTCTTAAAACTTTTAAAAGGGAGTGATTTAAGTGCTTAAGTTGATGAAACTGGAAATTAAGAAGTTCAAATTTGGTAAAACCATAAAAGGGGTTATAATTGCCAATTTAATTATTTTAGGTTTTATGATTATGATTAGTTTTGCTACACAAAATGATAAGGACATGACCCTAAGTGATTATAATCATATCTTTTTATTTACAGGTATTATTGTAAGAGCTACCTTCTCTATCTTTTCAGCAGTGTTGATTTCAAAACTAATAATTGGTGAATACAAAAACAAAACAATAAATATTTTGTTTACCTATCCAATAAACAGGAAAAAAATTATGATAGCAAAGCTATCTATAGTTTTGATTTTTGCTTTAACAACTATGATAATATCAAATCTTTTTGTGAATTTTAGTTTATTCTTTATAAATATTTTTGCACCTTTTATTAAAGAATCCTTAACCATGGATATTTTATTGAAAAACTTAACTAGTATTGTGACGTCCTCAATAGCCTTTGCCTTTGTAAGCTTAATTCCCGTATATGTAGGTATGATGAAAAAATCCGATTCAGCCACATTAGTAACCTCAATTATAATAGTAAGCTTGCTGAATAGTGGAAATAAAGGGAATAACTTAGGCTCCATTATCATAATTCCAGTCATACTTGCACTTGTGGGCGCAATTACTGCTTATTTAGCTATAAAAGATGTAGAAAAAGTAGATGTAGAGAATTTTTAATTCAAATATTGAAAATAAAAAAATCCAGCATAACATTAAGTTATACTGGACTTTTTTTATTTTATTTTCGCAATGTCACCATTAATCAAACAAACTAACCTGCAGAATTTGTCCAAGCCTTACTAATGTTTGCGGATCATTATCTTTGAAAAAGGCTTTTCTTACTTCCATTTCCTTAGTCATAATCTGAACATCACTATTTTCAGGATTTTTAAGCCTACAACTGTATACTATAGGGAAATAGGTTCTTATAAATTTCCCCTCTGCTAGTGCTGTAAGTGCAATTATTTGAAAACCAAGCTGCTTTGCTATAAAGAACACAGGATCAAGTACATGATCACTGGATGCCTTTCCAAATGGATTATCAAGTATAACAGTTCTATGCCTTGCATAACTTGATGTTATTTGTGTTCTTTTTTCTGCAGTATAATTTAAAATTCCAAGAAAAAGAGTCATATTTTTACTCCATTTTTCGCCACCAGACCACAGGTTAGATTGCTCCCAAGAAAAAGGTATGCTATTTACCTTTCCATCATTGGTAACTTTACGACATTTTACCTTTATAGTATTTTGTTTCATTACGCACTTCAAAAGTTGTTTTGAAGATAGCCATTTTTCTATAGCTTTTTTTACCTGCATTTCATCTTCAACACCATTTTCATCTCTAAATTTTTCATTTTCAAGTTGACTAAGCATCCATTCCACATACTTAATAAGTTCTTCTTTTCCCTCTTTTTCATTCCATTCAGGTACATTAAATGTAAATACTTCTTTCCAAGTGTTCTCCAGTTTTATCCTTGTTTTTTTAGGTATGATTCTAAGCTCCTCGGCTATAGACAAAAGATATGAATGGAGATATTTTATAAATTGTTGAAGTTCAATATCATGTTCTCTCATGTTACCCTCAACAAGTTCAATTATTTTTTCAATTCTTCCCTTCATAGATTTTTGCCATTCTTTTATTTCTTCATAATTGTTTTTATACTGAACACCTGAAACAGCCATATCCTTTAGTTTTACATCCATAATTCCCGATTCACAAAATTTAATAAATTTCTGTTTTTTATCCTCTACACTTTTTTTTCGAATTTCACATTGTAAGCTAAGTCCCTTTAAAAGTTCTAATATTTCACTAACATATTTTTTTCTATTATATGGGAAAGTTTCTTTAAATCCGTCTTCCATATTTATTTCTTTAATATCCTCTGCTAAGTACATATATTTGCCATTCTCCATCCTAATTTCTACAACAATATCATCTATATCTTTTTTTTGAATCATTAATCTATTTTCCATATCTAGCAGATATTTTTTTTGCTCCTTATTTTCATCCTGCTCTTTGTTAATTTTAATTTTTATCGCCTTAAGTTCTTCTTTAAAACTAACTATTTCATCATACTTTTTATAAAAATCATCTTTTCTTAATTCATAAGTGTTTTCAATCTTTTGAACTAAATTGAACGCTGAATTTTTTTCTTTTTCCAATCTTTTTAAAGGCTTTTTAATTTTATTTATATCTATAGTTACCCTTGAAATTTCATCTAATCCGTTTATAGGAAAATCTAAGGTGTCATCTATTTCAAATTCACATTCAAGCAATAATGAACTTATTTGTTTTTTTAAACTATCTAAATCATTTTTATTTAAACTAAGGTTGTACTCAAGGTCGTCTCTACCCCTTTGCTTTTTTTCAATCTGGTCCTTTAATCCTTTTCTCTCCTGCCTCAATAATTCTTCACTTTTTTCAGAGAACTTAGGTAAAACCCCACTAACTTCTTTATATAGCTCTTTACCCCTAAGACTGGAAATACTATCTTTTATATTATCAAGTTGGCTTTTAATATCATCAATTATACCTTCGAGGCTTAATCTTTCACTGTCATATTTTGAAAATTCCATTCTGTTTTTTTGCAATACATCTTCCAACCTATTTTTTTCAGCTTCACATTTTATTTTTTTGCCCTTCTTTTCAACATATTCCTGAGATCTCAATATCTTTCTATCAAGAACATTTTTTTCATCTTGAATGTCATTAAGAAGGTTTGCATATTTTTTTATATCCTGTTCAATAGTAACTATTCTAGCTTCCTTTTCTTCTATATTTATCTTAAGTCTATCCATATTATCCTTGATTGTTTTTAGTTCCTGAAGAATAGCACAGTGTTGGTCGTAGGGATAACTATCAAAAAAGCCTCTTACATTTTTAAGAATACCATTATGTATATTTAATTCATCCTCTTTTTCTTTTCTTGCCCAAGTTGCTTCTTTTGCAACCTTTTCCATATCATCTTTCCAGTTTTTAAAATTATCCTTTACAAGACCATTCTCCCAAATTTCAGGAAAAACTAAATACTCATTATTATAAATTTTATCATTTATTTTATTCCTTGCTTCATTTACAGTTAAAACAAATACTGGATGAGTTATAAGTTTAATATTACTTTTTATCTTTTCAATAAGTTTTAAGGCATCTGCATCAGAAACCACTATGGAGATTGCCCAATACGGATATATGCTATATAGATTTTTTTCCGTTTTGCCTGTATTTTTAGATATTGTCTCCACATAAGAGCTACCACTTTCAATATAGGCAAAATTGTTCTTCCAATTGTTTATTAATCCTTCAAGAATTGGATCTGCCATAAAGTATTCATTGGCTTTATAGTCATCTAAAAATTTGCAAGAAATCCTCTCATTTAGAATCAATTTTTCTTTTTCAAAGAGCAATCTTTCATTCTTTGTTTCAAGATGATTTATAATGCCTGGTTGTTTTGAATATATGGAGTCATTACTACCATATGTGATTTCTGCTAAATTAAGTTGATTTTTAACTTTCTCTTCTTCTTCTCGCTGTTTATTCAGCTTTTCACCAAGCACTGAATTATCACTTGTTAATTTATTCAGTGTTACCCTTAACTTTGGCAAATCTGAATTTAAGTTACTTTTTTCATTTTCACTTTTATCTTTTTCTTGGGTATAATTAAAACTTTGCTCTTCAATTTTCCTAGTTCTAATTTGCCATTTTTTATTTTCTTCCTCCACTTCTTCCTTAGAAGGATTTGCAAGTATTTCTCTCGCAATTTTGTTCATATCCTCGTTCATTATTTCTATAGTTTTTTCTGTGGTTTGTTTTTCATTTTCAATCTTTGTTTTTTCCTTTTCTACCCTTTTAATTTCGTTTATATATCCTTGACATTTATTTTCATAGTTCCTAAGCTGACCCTTAATAATATCTGAATTTGTGTTAAGCTTGTGCTCCTCATCTGAAAAGTAGCCTTTTAATTCTCTAGTATTGTTCGCCATTTTTGTCTTTATATCCTGTATATCTTCATCTTCATCTTCATCTAGTTTAGATATACTTTCACTTATAAATTTAATGGTATCTTCTTTATCTTTTATACCTTTTCTTAAATGTGAAGCTTTAAGATTACATGAAGTTTTCTTTTTTTCTTCACTCCTAATGTTAAGTTCTTGAAATTTATCATTAGCGATATTAAATTCACTTCTGCTATATTCTAAATCTTTTTGCAATACGACTAAATTATAGGATAAATTCTGCTTTATTAGATAATTCTCCTTACTCTGAAGTTCTGTCTTTTGGTTTTCATTTTCATCTAACTTTTCCTTGTTATCCTTCTGCTCTTTTTCTACAAAATTGTATATAGCTTTGGTTCGTTCTTTTTCACCAGTAAACTTTTCATTGATATCATTATAGTTTTCAAATACATCCACAAAAGATTCAATATGGCTATCAATAAGTTTACTTTCTTCAACTCTAGCCTTAAGTTCTTTGTATTTTTTAAAATGTTCCCTTTGTTTTTCAAAGGTTTCTGCAAAATCGCGAGTTCCATTCCCTGAAAGGGCATCTTCCACAACTGGAATCAATAAATTATCCACTAACTGACCTGTGGTTTTACATGAATCAAAAAAAGCTTCTACTCCACCCTCCGTACCGTTAATAAGTGCAATTTTTCTCCATTCAGAAGGTATTATTTTAAAATTATTTTCAATATATTCATGGTAATCTTTTATTTTTGAAAAAGTATGTGCACTTACCCTGTTTTTACTCATAGTAATATAATAATCTGCTATCTCATCCTTAGTAGCAGATCTTCTATTACCCTTAGCACTTTCCATTACAAAAGGCAGTTTATCAATAGAATTATCATCATTATCCTCATATTCATACACATATCTATAAGAATCCACTGAGGCTTTGTTTATAAATAGAGTTACACAAGTTAAAGCATATCTTCTTGGTCTTTCGCTTATTATCCATTCAATAGCAATATGTGCTGCATTATTTTCTAGACTAAGAGTATCTTTGATTTTTCTACCAGCAACCTCAGCATGAGGCAGTACTGCCTGGATTGCAGCCTGAATGAAAACTGTTTTACCTCCACCATTTTCAAGTATTATTGCACCATTATGACCTTCAAACTGAAAAGTATCATCATTATATCTTTTATCACCATTTTCATAAATTACATTTGTAAAACGAATTTTTGATATTGAAGGCATTACTCTTCCCCCTCTTTTTTATGGTCAAGTCCATACATAAAATCAAGTATTCCTCTGTTATAATCATATTCCATATAATATCTCTGAATAACAGTCTTTGCTTTTTCCGTAAGTTCTAGTTCTTCATTTCCAATATCCTTTATAAGCTCCTGTGCTTCTAAAAATTGTTTTACTGTATTAACAAAACTTTTTCTACTGTTTGTCCTTGCATCCTGAACCTTAACATTTTCCTTTATTTCATCAATGTCTTCCCACTTTTTAACAATAAGAGACCAATTGTAATCAAATTCTTTATCAAGTTCTTTTAATTTTTCTATTGGATGTTCTTTAATAGAACTTATTCTTTCATTTAAACTTTGGAGCCAATCACCAAGTGTTAGAAAGTCTCTAGTTGGTTCCATAGTCTGATAGCTGTCATAAAACTCCCCAAATAGCACTATGATTGAGATATACATCAAATACAAATCTAAATTAATAGCCTTGCTTGCGAGATATTTTTTCTTTAAGCTATCATTTGAAACGTGAAATATGGAATTTCTGGATATTGGTATCATATATAAATAATCCCCAGAAACAAAAACTGTACAGTCAACTTCTTTTACAAAACCATCTACAAGACCTCTTAGCACCTCATCTGTCATATAAAGACGCATTTCATCTTTCTCTGCATAACCCTTTACTGAAAGCAAAGCGTATAGCTTAAAGCCCTGAATCACTTGTTCATTATCATATTGCAATTATTTTTCCTCCAATCTAAGGCACATATTTTGAAGAGAAAATCTATCCGTGACTTTTAGCACTTCATTTATTTCTTCCACATAAAACCGTTTGCCTTTTCTAGCCATCAATGCAAATGACTCTTCAAATAAAATATACTTATCTTTTTCAATATTATCAATTTTAATTGGAGACTTCTGGTGAAGTATTATAAAGTAGTCGTAAAAGCAGCGATTATTTAGTATATTACTATAATTATTACCCTTCATATACAAAATCAATTCAGCAATAGTCGTCTCGTTTTTATTTCCAATAACCTCTAACATTATTTCCGTTATCGTTTTGAAATTCTTTTTCTCATTCACAATATCCATATCCTCTTTTTCTTTCTCTGAAACCGTTAAAAAATCCGAAGAACTCACCTTTTTTTCGCCAGTTTCAAATCTCTGTTTTGAAAATACTGAAAGAGGTGACCACATTTGGATTTTTTCAATATATAAAAATGGTTTTATTAACCTCTTAGTAGCATTAAGTGGTAGTGGAGAAGCAAAAACTCTACTGGTTATTTCCTGATTAAAATTAAAAGAATCAATTCCCACATAATATAAGGATTCCTGTGCCGCTTGAAGTGCAGAAGTTTTAAGAATTATGCTTTCCCTGAAAAGTTTAGTGTGTTCATAATGGACGTCCCCAAGGTCTCTATCTATTTGAATAATAAGTTCATATGCCTTTTTATCCTTTTCATTTGTTATCTCATTTCCAACTTTTTCCCTTGTTTCTTTTACAAAAGCTCTTAATTCTTTGAATTCGTCATTTTCACGGTTAAGTCTCATATTTATATCTTCAACAATATTTTTATATCTGTCATAGGTCTTATCCGATACAATATTTCTTTGTATTTCATGTTTTATTTTAACCATTTTTTCTTCAAGCTGTTTAACATTGAGATCCATCTCATCTATCTGCCTCAAGGCACTTACAAATTCACCCTTTTCAAGTTGTTTTCTAAGTACAAGCTGGTTTATAGAAATTTGGAATTCACTAAAATATTCTTTTGTGGCAAATATAAGTTCTAGTCCCTGGGCGTCTAGTGAATAATATTGAGTATTCGTTTCAGAATCAGCTCTTTCTGCCTTAAGGATTGAGTATTCGACATATTCATTTTCCCTAGTATCCCAATTATAAAATTCTCTTCTGTTTCTTTTCCCATTTTGTGGCCTAAATGCTTCAATTACAGTTCTAGAGACTTTTTCAAATTCATTATAATCAAGATCTATTTTTCCTTTATTTAGTTTTTCATAAAACAGAGCCAGTTCCTTAACCCCTGCCTTTTTATTTCTAACAAGCATGTTTTCAAAAAAGAAAAGGAGTGCTAAAAGGCCTAGACTAAAATAATCTATAGGGATTCCCTGTTTATCTTTTCCTTTTTTATTTTCAAGTCTATATAAAGGGTCAAACAAAGCTAGCCTTTGAATTCTTTCTCTATAATTATTGGTAATATCCTTTATGTTTATATCCATTTTATGTTCCTCCAAATGCTTTGAAGTGCCTCTTTATTTAGTGCTTCTTGAGGCAAATACCTACCGTTTTCTAAAATATTTTTAATTGAATCTTGTTCTTCACTCTTAAAACATTTAAGAAAGTTATTCAGTGCATTAGTATTTTTCTGTTGATTTTCCTTACCCTTGCTACTGTTTTTTTTCAGCATGCCGCAATAAAAGTCTGCTGCAAGTATAGCACTTTTTTTTTCATTTATGGAGTTCCATATAGAAATTCCTTCATAGTCTAAATCCCCAAAATAATAAAGCACATGTTCTCCTTTTATGTTTAACTGTTTTTCAAGAAGTATTATGTTGGATACTATTTTCCATCCACTTCCAAAGATCAGAGAAGTAAATGTTGTCTCCTTCAAAAAATCCATCAATGCTAAAAATGTGGCCTTATTTTCCACAATGAGATGAGCATAAGTTTTTCTGGAAAACTGATTTGGGTTAACTGCCATCATTAATGGATCATTAGAATGATTTATTTTTAGTTTTTCCCATAGTTTTATATTTTGAAGTAATGTTTTCCCACCTTTTTCACCAATCCACTTTTCATCTCCTGATATGTCAAAAGATACTTCCTCTGCAGTCTTAAAGTCAATTCCTAAAAGTCCAAATTTTATGTATTCATTTACTTTGTATATGTATGGCAGATCCTTATTCCATATTTCATCACTTAATTTATAATAGTTTTGAAGATCAATACATTTTGAGATTTGGAGTGCAACCTTTTGAATTTTCCCAATATGATCCTTATTTAAATTAAATTTATTAATTCCAAACTTATAAGCTAGAGAAATTTCCTTGCCATTTTTATTTTTAGTATTTTTTTCTGTCAGTATGTCCTCTTCTATCAATTCTTTTATACTCTCGGCTAATTCTTTATATGTAACTCCACCTGAAAATAAATTTTCTAGTTCACTCAAGGTGATAGTTGATTTTTTATATGTTTTTAAATAAAGTATTAATTCGTCTTTCATTCGCTTTCTCCCAAAATTCAATTTTCCTTTATTTTTTTATTTAATGAATACTAATATTACTATATTTATTCTTGTATATCTACACATTCACATTGTAATACAATAAAAAAATGTTTACAATCATATTAATCATCATCAAAAAATAACCAGTCAGTATTCTGCTCTACCTTCTTTCGAATGCGTAAAAACTCATTCAAGCTATATTTATCATTTTTATACTTAAATTTCCATATTTTTTTTCTAGAACTCTTGTATATCTTTTGAAATATAGCGTATAATAATATTATAAAGGATATATCGATTGAGCAAAAGCTTATAACGTTGGAGTAGGTTCTATTACAATTGAGTTATCAATTCTAATAGGATTCCAACTAATTCATTAATTGAATAAGTTTATGCTTGGTCGGGCAGAGTATATTTAAAAGTTATGACCTGCTTTATTATGATCTTTGATTTATAATAAAGTAATAAGCTATAAATATTTGTGCTTAGAATCGATACATCCTTTTTATAGCTGAAACTGAAAAAAGTTTTAGCGAAATTAATAGGAAATAATCTAATTAATTTTAGATTATTTCCTATTTTTATTTTATGCTACTTTTAATTTTGTGCGGTTTGTCGCTAAAAGCCGCAAATATAAGTCCAAACATTAATATAATGCTAAACATTTTAAAAGTCTTGCTAAAACTAGTATAAGTATAGGTTTTTGACTCATCCTTTATTTTATGTAATATGTTTTTCACTTCGTCTTTTTCCTTAGGAGAATTCTTTAATTCATTTTTTTCTTTTTGGTTCATAGTATCAATACTACGTTGAAATTTCATTTGATTATTATTTTGTGAAATAATATACTTTAGACTTTTCTTTACTTCACCACTCAATACCTTACTTGAATTAACTTGAACGATGATATTTTCTTTATTTTTCAAAGCTTCATGATTTGTATTATTACTTAGCAACGTTGCTAGTATAGCAACGCCAAGAACCATACCCAATATTCGCGCAACATTTGCTACCCCAGAAGCTATACCTACTTTTTCCTTAGGTGCATTCTTTATTGCTGATCCCATTAAAGGCGATATAGACATTCCTATACCAGCTCCGGAGATAATAAGTCTCCAAACTACATCTAAACGTGAAGAAGAAGCATTAAGACCAGCAAATAAGAATACTGACAACGCTGTCAACAATATACCTAATATTGCAAAAGGTAGAGTCCCAACTTTATGTGAAATAGGTCCAGCTATGAGAGAAAAAATAATCATAGTAATTGGCATAGCAATTATAGTTAATCCTGCATCTAGTGAGGACATTCCCATCATACGTGTTAAGAAGAAGGCAACTAAGAAAGAACTTGCCATCATTCCAGCAGTAATAAAAACCATAGTTGCAGAAGCACCAGTAAAATACTTGATTCTCAAAAGTTCTAATGGTAACATTGGTTCCTTTGTTTTTGATTCAACAATAATAAATAAAATCATTGAAATAACTGCTATTGAGAATAACGTTAAAGTATATAGTGAACTCCATCCCTTATTAGGAGCTTGAACTAACCCAAGTGTTACGGTTAACATTAAGATAGCAATTGTTGTAATTCCTAAAAAATCTATTTTTTTACTTGCAGTTTTGTCATAAGACTCTTTTAGGAGTATTACAGATAGTATAAAAGAAATAACACCAAATGGTAAGTTTACAAAGAAAATTGCTTGCCAATCAAATGAATTTGTTAATATACCACCTAATGCTGGTCCAATAGCCGAGGCACAACCTCCTACTGCTCCCCATATACCAATGATAGCACCAAATTTTTCTACTGAAAAAAGTTTAACTGACAATGGAATAGTTAATGGCATTATTATACCAGCTGCCAATCCTTGTAATACCCTTATGAAAATAAGCATTTCTAGTGAAGTTGAAAACCCTGCCAAACAAGATGTCAGAGTAAATGCAATCAGTCCGAATAAAAATAATTTTTTCCGACCAAACTGATCTCCAAGCCTAGATGCAGGAAGGATTGTTATTGCAAAAGCTATATTAAAACCATTAGTAACCCACGTGATATCTTGAACATTCTTATTAAAATAATATGCCATTCTTGGCAAAGAAATATTAACAATTGTTGTATCAAGTAAGGTCATAAAGAAACCAATTATTATAGCTACAAATGCTACTATTTTAAACTTATTAGTACTGTCTCTTTCATTAATCATATTATTACCATCCCTTTTGTTTTACTTAAGGCACAAATCGTAATGAAACCGTTCATTCTTAGTATAATTTTTATTAAGATTACAAATAAATTGCAATGCAATGATACGGATGTGCCTATGCTTAAAATTTATATCTCATAAATTCTAAAACATAAAAAAGTTATTTTCGATTCGTGTTTAGCTACTAAACACATAGATAGAAATCAATTATCTAGATTCCTTTTCATCTAAATAATTGTCTAATATGCTGAGTGTATCTAAAAAAATCCCCACGTTTTCCTCTGACAAATAATTTAATTGTTTTGTTATTTCATTGTAAAATTTTTCATGGTATTCTTCATGACCTTTATATACTAACTTTCCTTCTTCAGTTAGGTCTAAAGATACTTCATTTTCAGTTAGGGACACCATTTTTTTACTTACCATATTCTTTTTTATTAATTTGTCTACCATTTGTGAGACGCCACCCTTGGTAATCCCTAGATATTGAGCCAATTCAGTAACATTAATTTTCGGGTTTTTTCCTATTGCATCGATTGTGTGAACTTCTGACCTATACAATAAATCTTTTGTGCCATAATATTTTGGTTTTTTTTCTGATGCGTTATATTTGTTAATAACTTTTTCAAATTTATGTATCATGATTTCTGTTGTCAGTTTTTTAGTCATATATTCGCCTCCTGTTTAGTAGCTAAACATCATGATTTATTGTATATCAAGTTTAAATTAAAGTCAAGATATATGATGCTATTTTTATCTATGCTCTGATAATTGTAATTTATGTAAACATATAAATACCTAATAAAACTATCGTGGTTGCTGCAAATCCAACTGTTTTCCAATATCTATAATATACTGCTTCTCCAATTCCATACATTGAAAATATAATTAATGAACTCATCATTACTAAATCAAAGTATCTACGGGTCACATATGAAATTAAAGCAACCACAAAAAACATAATACCAACAAATAGCATACATAAAATTTTAATCCGCATTTCTTTATCCGTAACATTATGAGGTAATTCTTGATGTTGCTTCCTTGCTAGGGTTATTCCATTTTTTTTAATCAAGTATTGTACATTAGTTATGATTTGTCCTGCACCAAATGCTAGCAAAAGTGCTCTAAATATTTCTTGTCTCCAAGTCATTTTCTTACGCCTCCCTTGATAAATTATTAATAATTTGCTTTAAGGTTTGGTATAATATTTTGGTATTATCATCACTTAGTCCTTCAAGTGCCTGTTTTGTAACTTTTTCAGCTATAATATCAATTTCTTTCACGACATCTTTTGCCTTTTCAGTTAAGGTTATCATGTAGGACCTTCTATCATTTTTATCTATTACCTTATCAACATACTTCTTCTCACATAAATTTAAAATAACAGTTCCAGCTGTTGCTCTATCTCCTCTTAATTCATTGGCTATTTCAACCTGTGTTAATTTTTCTTTATTATATAGTAACTTTATCACAGCCCATTGTGATGTTGTAAGATCATATGTTTCCAGATTTTTATCCATCTCCCTTTTAATAAATCTTGCACTGGTGCCAATCAAATATCCTAATATATTTTGTATTTCCATATGAATTCCTCCTATAATAGTAAGTACACACACTGTATGTGTACTTACTATTATAAATCATTTCAAATATATGTCAATATGCTTTGTGAATTATATTTTAATATATTTTTTCAAAATCAAATAAATATTATCAAAATAGGGGTGTAAGTAAATTTGTGAAAACAAATCTACTTACACCCCTAGATAATTAAGATGGATCCTTAATATCTTACCCCAAAATCAAGCTTAGATTTTCTATTTTCAGTAAAACAATATAATCCCAATTTTTTTATAGATTATTCTGCGTCAGCAGAAAATCTTCATTATCTCTTATCTCTTATCTCTTATCTCTTAACTGCTTCTTTACTTTGTGTAGTATGCTTTTACAATTTCAGCAATGTACATGGTATGAAAATCATTGTCTGTATAACTTTGATCAATAAGTGCATGAGCATCAAAGTCTTCTGGCTTTAGTTCAGTATGATAAAGCTTTCTGCAAATAAGCACAAGTTTTGCCTCTTCAAAGTATGGAGTACCATCTGTAAAGTCCACCGTTAGCTTACTTTTCTTGATTTTTTCTTTATCATTTCTTCCAGATATACTACCTAATAGATTAAGAGCTGATCGATATTTTTCATCATATACTGTTAGCGAAAATGTATCTTCTCTATCTATAAATTCTTTTGTATACCTTTGTGGTCTAATGTAAATAGTAGCAACATTTTTGTTCCAAATTATACCCATCCCACCCCAGCTAGCAGTCATTGCATTAAATTTTTCTTTATTCCCTGCGGCTACTACTAGCCATTCTTTTCTAATTGTTGTAAAAGGATTCAAATTTAAATCTTCTACTTTTATTTCTTTTAATGTCATAATATTTCCCTCCAATTTTTCAGTGATAACTATTTTCTTCTATTGTACACCCATTACTACTAATATACTAAACACAACTCTTTTTAATATTGTTATAATAAAAAGTGCTACTAATGGTGAAAAATCGATCATTGTATTATTAAAAAATCTTTCCTGAATCATCCTACCAGGTTGAAGCAGAGGGTTTGTAACCTTATGCAATAATTCTATATATTGATTTGTACGATTAGCATAAACCCAAGATAAAATCACTTCTAACATTATTGCATAATAAAACAGATTAAAAATCATATTAATTAAACTAATCAAAGCTTTCATCCTCCAAATTTTAAGTAATCCAGATAACAATAAGTTGTCACCTTTATAATAATATATTCTTCCCAAAACATATATAAATCTATATAAATTTGATTACTATTTAATCTATCTTCTTCCTTTATTGTAGCAGATATTATCCAAATACACCTAATGAACACTTTGAAAATAATTAATATGTAGCAGAATTATAATACTGTTAATAATTGCATATTAATATACACATCAAAAGGGACTAGCTCATGTTTTTTCCATGAGCTGGTCCCAACTTAATTTTTTTCTATAATTATTTCATTGACTGGATAATACTATCAGCCAGATCATCCATTAAATCAATATCATCTACTTTCATAGCTGAATTAACTGACACCTCATTATCTAAAACAGTAATTTCTTTCATCTCCCCCAAAAGTTCACGCATCAATTTACCGGATTGAGGAGCCCATGAACCGTTTTCTATAAGGGTGAATGTTCGTTTCTGAACATTTAATGCCTTCATATCCATTATATAATTAAGCATTGGTGGATAAATCTTTAAGTTGTATGTTACAGATGCAAGAACCACATGACTATATTTGAAAGTCTCAGAAATTAAATATGAGACATGGGTTTTTGAAACGTCATACATTACCACATTGGTAATTCCCTTTTCAACAAGCCTTGTTGCTAAATCATTAGCAGCAGCCTCAGTATTTCCATACATTGTTCCATAGACAATCATTACACCCTTTACTTCTGGCTCATAGCTACTCCACTTGTTATACTTATCTAACAAATATCCCAAATCATTACGCCATACAGGTCCATGTAATGGGCAAATAATCTTTATGTCAATAGTTCCAGCCTTCCTTAAAAGATCTTGAACATGAGGACCATACTTTCCTACAATATTTGTATAATATCTTCTTGCCTCATCAATCCAATCCCTGTCAAAATCCGTCTCGTCATTAAAGAGCTTACCATCCAAAGATTTAAATGATCCAAAGGCGTCAGCGGAAAATAGAACACCATTAGTTGTATCAAATGTCACCATAGCTTCTGGCCAATGTACCATTGGAGCAAATACAAATACAACGTTATGTTTTCCGAAGGACATAGTGTCACCTTCTTTTACTTCTAATAGTTTGCCATCAATGTGGAAACCAAACTGATGCATGAATAGTGCAGCTTTTTCTGTGCAAACAATTTTCACATCTGGATAGCGAAGAATAATCTCTTCAATACATGCTGCATGATCTGGCTCCATATGGTTAATTACCATATAATCTAAATCTCTTCCACCTAAAACCTCTTGAATATTTTCAAGAAATTGACGACAAATTGACCAGTCCACTGTATCAAATAATACTGTCTTCTCATCCATTAACAGATAAGAGTTATAAGAAACACCTTGTGGAATGGGATGAATGTTTTCAAATAGAGTAAGGCGATGGTCATTGCCACCAACCCAATAAAGATCCTCAGTTACTTTTCTAACACAATACATAGCAATATTCCTCCTTTTATACTAAAAACGCCTTATTATTTTTAATTATTATAGGAATCAGACTTCTATAAACATATTTTTTTCTTCACCACAAGCCGGACAAGTCCACTCTTCAGGTATGTTTTCAAATAGAGTTCCAGGAAGTACTTCCCCTTCGTCATCGCCTATTCCAGGATCGTACTCATAACCACACCCGTTGCATACATAATGTTTCCAAGTTTGAATAACTTTTTTCTGAGAAGCTCTCTTCATTTTCTTCATTGGAGGGGCCTCTTTTTTTGGTTCTCCGTTATCTAAAGCAGCTGTTAACAATGGTAAAATATCCATTAAATCTCCAACAATACCGTAGTCTGCATTCTTAAAAATTTTCGCATTAGGATTAATATTTATAGCAACAATTGTAGTTGCATCCTTTATACCTTTCAAATGCTGACCTGCACCTGAAATACCGCAGGCAATATAAAGGTTGCCTTTGAATTTTTGACCAGACATACCAACATAACGATTCATTGGTACATATTTAAGTGTTTCGGCTACTGGTCGTGAAGAACCTATGGCTGCACCAGCTTGAACCGCTAAGTCTTCTATTAGCTTCATATTCTCTTTTTCTCCTATTCCGAGTCCTGCACTGACTACCCTTTCTGCCTTAGTTATAGGTGTGTCTAAAGGAATTCCAACTGTAAAATCGTAAGAATCTTTCTTAAGAGCTTCCACAAGAGCATCCACTTTTTCTTCAGAAGTTCCTTCCTTGAATATCACTTTCTTACGATAGCCAGTGGCTGGTCCATGCTGAGAGGATTTCGCTACATGCTCTGTTTTAGGCATTTTACCTATTATATTAGCAGCAATAACTACACGTTGAATCTCATTTGTTCCTTCATATATTGTGCAAATTTTAGCATCCCTGTAAGCACGTTCAACTTCCATGCCTTTCAAATATCCGCTTCCGCCAAATATTTGAAGAGCATCGTTAACAATCTCAAGACAAACGTCAGAAGCATATTGTTTTGCCATTGCAGCTTCCATATTGTAATGCTCATGATTTTGTTTAAGCTCAGCAGCACTGTAAATAAGTAATCTAGCTGCTCTAAGTTTTGTTGCCATATCTGCTAGTTTAAAAGCTATAATCTGTTGCTGGCAGATAGGTTTGCCAAATTGAATTCTTTCTTTTGAGTACTCTAAAGCGTGTTCATAAGCTCCTTGAGCTATGCCAAGAGCCTGGGCTGCAATTCCAATACGACCACCATCCAAAGTTGCCATAGCGATCTTGAAACCCTTACCCTCTTCCCCTAATAAATTTTCCTTAGGGACTTTAACGTCATTGAAAATCAGTGCTGCAGTGGAAGATGAGCGAATACCCAGCTTATCGTAATGTTCTCCAAAGCTAAAGCCTTCTGTACCCTTCTCAACAATAAATGCACTTATACCACGAACACCTATATCTGGCGAGGTAACAGCAAAAACAACATAAATATCAGCCTTAATCGCATTGGTGATGAAGATTTTTTCACCATTTAAAATATAATTATCGCCATCCAGAACTGCAGTTGTCTCCGTGCCACCGGCATCACTACCGGCATTTTCCTCGGTTAGACCAAATGCGCCAATTTTTTCTCCCTTTGCCATTGGAACTAGAAATTTTTGTTTTTGCTCCTCTGTTCCATAAGCTGCAATTGGGTATGTCCCCAACGATGTATGAGCTGAAAGAATTACTCCTGTACCACCATCAACTCTTGATAATTCTTCAACGGCGATTGCATAGCTGATTACGTCCAGTCCTGCTCCACCATATTCTTTTGGATATGGAATACCCATCATACCTAAAGAAGCCAGCTTATTTATTGCCTCTGTGGGAAATTCACTTTCCTGATCCAACATAAATGCAATAGGTTTAACTTCTTCTTCAGCAAATTCTCTAATTTTACTCCTCAAATCTTCATGTTGCTGCGTAGTCTTAAAAAACATAAATACACACCCCCTTGAATTAAAACGGTTTCATCAATGTCAGCATTTTAAATGTATACAAAAACCGTATACATTTATTATATACATATGATATTAAATTTTCAAGCTTTAATTGAAAATTTTTACATGAATAATCTTCATGTAAAAATTCATTCCAGATGATGATTTATTTTAATAAGTATACCCTAGCTTCATATGGTCTTAATATAATATGACTAAACTCCTGATCTTTCACATCATAATTGCTTATCAACAATTGTGTTTTTTTATAATCTAGACTTTTTTCTAATTTGAATTCCGCCTCAGCTTTGTAAAAATTAAGTACAACTAATAACTTCTCATCATTGAAACTTCTTGTATATGCAAATATGCTTTCATGTTCCAAAAGCAAAATATCTACATCACCATAAACTATTACATCATGTTCTTTTCTCAGTTTAATTAGTTTTTGATAGTAATAAAATACAGAGTTTTTATCTTTTAAGGCATTTGCCACATTTATCTCACTATAGTTTGGATTTACCTTTATCCATGGCACTCCTTTTGTAAAACCTGCATTTATGGAATTATCCCATTGTAATGGAGTCCTAGCATTATCCCTTCCCTTTGCATAAATTGCATTAAGCAAAACATCTTCAGGTATGCCTTGTTTCCTTTTTTCCTTAAACATATTTTGAATTTCTATATCCTTATAATCATTAATATCATTAAACTTAACATTTGTCATTCCTATTTCTTCCCCTTGATATATGTAAGGAGTTCCCTGCCATGTATGTATAAAGGTTGCAAGCATTTTTGCAGATTGTACTCTGTACTCACCATCATTGCCGAACCGTGATACTAGTCTTGGTTGATCATGGTTATTTAGAAACAATGAATTCCAACCTTTTTCCTTTAAGCCATCATACCATTTGTACATAATATTTTTAAAAGTTGTTAGTTTCCAATCTACTACGTCCCATTTACCACTAGCTCCAGAATCTATATCCATAAGTTCAAATTGAAATAGCATATTCAGTTCATTTCTATCTTCATTCACATAAGATTTTGCAATATCAGGTGCAATACCTGGGGCTTCACCTACAGTCATTATGTCATATTTACTTAAAACTTCTCTGTTCATCTCTTGCAAGAACTCATGTACTCTTGGCCCATTAGCTATAAATGGAAATCCGTTGCCGTAAAGGTCTTTTTCCCCCTTTTCACCATTTGGAAGGCTTGGTACCTTTGAAATTAAGTTAATAACATCCATTCTATATCCATCTATTCCTTTATCAAGCCAAAATTTCATCATATCATATACTTCATTTCTTACTTTATCATTTTCCCAATTTAAATCAGGCTGTTTTTTTGAAAACAAATGAAGATAATATTGCTCTGTAGTTTCATCATATTCCCAAGCTGAACCACTGAAGAAAGAGCCCCAGTTATTTGGAGTATTTTCACCCTTTCCATCTCTCCATATATAATAATCTCTATAAGGATTATCTTTAGACTTTTTACTCTCGACAAACCATTCATGATCATCTGAAGTATGATTCACTACCAAATCCATTATTAATTTAATCCCTCTAGTGTGCATCTCTTTAAGTAATTTTTCAAAATCCTCTTCCGTTCCAAATTCCTTCATTATTTTTCTATAATTACTAATATCATAGCCATTATCATCATTTGGTGATTCATAAATAGGTGATAACCAAATAATGTTAACTCCTAACTCCTTTAGATAATCTAATTTTTCAATAATACCCTGCAAATCACCTATTCCATCTCCATTTGAATCTTTAAAGCTCCTAGGATAAATTTGATATACGATGCCCTCTTTCCACCAACTTTTTTTCATCTTTTATTTCCCCTTTCTCTTAATCAATTTATCTGTTCTCTAATAATAGTATCCATGTAAAGTTAACTATATGCTCATACTTCACTTTACATCCTAATTGTTCTGCATAATCCTTTATTTTTTCAATATCTGTATAATATTCATCCTCAATTATAACCCATAAATCCTTTCTACCCTTTTCCAATAAATATTGTTTTTGTTTTATTCGTTCCTTATGGCCTAAAAACATCAGATCAGCAATAATAATTATTCCACCTGGTTTTAAATAACACAATAATAACTTTAATGCCTTTTGTTTTTCTACAAAGTTCAAATGATGAAATGCAAAGGTTGAAGTAACCACATCGAATTCATTTTTTATAAAAGGTTCATCTAAAAAGTTACCTAGCCGGAGATTAATATTAGGATATTTAGCCTTTGCTTTTAAAAGCATTTCAATACTTTGGTCTACTCCTGTGAAATCTATGTTATTATCTATTTTTCCATACAAATTTGCTGTGCCACATCCAATATCAATTACTTTTCGAGCCTTATATTTACATATTAATTTACTTACACTTTCTAATACAAAATCATAATTTTCAAATAGGTTTAGATCATCACCCACATTCTTCTTAACTGAATCATCATAACTTTTAGCCCATGAATCAAAACCCCATTTATCCATCCAGTTACTTCTTATTTCTTTGTTATCACTAAGGCATCTATCTATTTTGTTGAAATAATCACTGTAATCAGTAACTCCATCTGAATTTAATGCTTCATTGACACTTTGCTCCAGAGTAATTTTAATGTTTTCTAGCTCATTAATTTTATTATCCACAACTTTTAATTGAAGATCCAGCCCATGTATTATTTTGTCTTCATCAAATTTTTTAGCTAACAGTTGCTTAATATTCTTTAATGGTATGCCCATCTCCTTTAAAAGAATTAGCTGCCTTAGTTTTAATATATCATCTTCATTGTAATTTCTATAGTTGTTCTCCTCACGATTTGGAACTATAATATCTAAATCCTCATATATTCTTAATGATTTTGGAGAAATGCTAAATTGCATGCAAACTTTTTTTGTATTCATGTAAAATCACCTCTATAACAATATAAACCCTGCCCTTTGGGCAAGGTCAATAGTAAAATTCATCTCTACATCTTTATTTTAAAATCCTTAAAGTCAAATGTTCCATTCCCCTGTTTTAACATATCTTTATTTTCAATATCTTTAAATCCATTTTTAATGTTTCTTATTAATTCTACTTGTAAATTTAACTCATTATGTCCTGGTAATATTTTTGTTATTCCTTTTAATCTACTGATTTTATCAATAGATTGTTTGAAAATTATAGGATCTGTACTTGGATAAAATGCATATAAAGTTCCTTTATAGACCAAATCTCCTGTAAATAAATAACCCCTTTCTTCTTCTAAAATACAAATATGACCTGGTGAATGTCCTGGAGTATGTATAACTCTTATTTTTCTTCCACCAATATCTATAACATCATTATCATACAATATTTTAGTTGGCTCTCCAGTGTAAATCTTATAATTATTGATATTAAAATCCATTGGTGGCTTTTTAGTAAACGGCTCTGCCATAACATTTCTTTTAGTTACACTAAGCGGAACGGGGATACCATTTTTAAGCCACCTTGCATCATCCTTGTGAACACAAATGTTCTGGAATAATCCATGACCACCAATGTGATCCCAATGAACATGTGTAGTGATTACTGTCACAGGCAAATCTGTTAGGTTGTCCACTTCTTTTCTAATATTCCCTATTCCAAGTCCCGTATCGATTAAAATAGCATCATCCTTGCCAATTAACAAATAAGAATGTACTTTTTCCCAGTGTCCATATTCACTTATAGCATAGGTTTCATTATCAATTTTCTCTATTTCAAACCATTGCCCCATAGTTTATCACCTTCTATAGCTAATACTGCAATGTATGCTATTTCCTCTGTTTGTAATAAAAGTTTTAAATGCGTTACTAACCAATGACATATCACTCATTTCTAATGCCCCCTATGATAATTATTTTCGTATTTGATATTATACTAGTAGAATATCAATATGAGGGATATAATGTCAATAGATTATATGTATCTCCCTTAATAACTGAAACTACAACCCTATTCTGTTATAGTTTCAGTAGTCTTTGAATATTTCCTCCTAGAACTTGTTCTCTAATAAATTTATCCTTGCACACACGTTCTATGGCAAACTTAGATATTACTAAATCTCCAAATGGAAGATCCGTACTGAATAAACATTTTTCAGGTACTTCGTTTATTGTCATGCGTAAAGCAATTACTGCATAAAATGCTGATAGATCAATGTATACATTCTTTGTTTCCTTTGTCAGCTTAATTACGTCAAGCCAGTTAACTCCCCCTAGATGTCCTATTATTACAGGTACCTCTGGATATTTTTTAGATAAATTAAATATTTCTTTTATATCATTTAATTCTAATGGCCAAAACCCGTGAATCCATAAAGGTAAATTAGAAAAATCATGTGAAGCCCTAAATACACTCTCTAATTTTCCTATTTCACCTGGACTTATGGTGAATTCTCCAAGACCAATAAAGTTATTTTTTATTGCATATTCTTCTATGAATGAAGCCGTATTCTCATAATCTAAACCCACTGGTACACTTCCAAAACCATAAAACCTTGACGGATATTTTTTTATTACCTTGGATTGTTCATGAATTGATGCTATTTTAGTAGCAATTGAATTAGTTTTGCCAGAAATGATTTCATATAATTTATTAAGTTCTTTTTCAAATTCATATAGACCGTGAGTCTTTTCAGGATGTATGGATGTGGAGAACAAAATGGTTTTATCCACCCCAGCTTCATCCATTAAAGCGATATGCTTTTCAACTGGTACTATTACATGTGCGTGACTATCAATTATCATTTATAACAACTCCTTAATATTACTTCATATGTGAAGTAATTGTTCAAAAGAAAAACCTTATTTATTTTTAAGGTTTCCTTCTATCTTTGCAAGTAAACTATTCAATGTTTCTTGTTCTGAATCACTTAATACACCATACATATCTCCCAAAAAACTCTGATATGTAACCTCCATAGTTTTCCTAACCGCAATTCCTTTTTCAGTTATTGAAACCATGGTCTGGCGCCTATCCGTTGCATTCTTAAAAGTTACTACAAGCTTCTGTTTTTCAATTCTTCTAATTATGGTTGTCATGTTACTTGCAGCACATTTTACATTGTCCTTTAATTCAGACATAGTAATAGAACCTTCAATTGGTATATTTCTCAGAACTCCAAATTGAACTCCTGTAGCATCACAATTTGATATTGAGTCAACAAAATTGTTAACTGAAACATCATTTATATGACGAACTTTCATGTAAATATTACGTAATAATTCTTTTGACATATTTTTACTCCCAAATTGCTTCATATATGAACTATATCTATAATAAAACTTATTGCATGTTTTGTCAATATTTATTATTTAATTTAAAAATCAACACATTACTATCAACTATATGTTAACAATAAGCCAAGCATATATTTCAACATTAATTATTGATACTTGATAAATAATTATTTGTATATATCTGAAAATTCTATGTTGAGTTTCTGTATAAATCTTTCACCTACTGATTCGAAAACTGCAATTTCATCATTAGACTTATCTGCTTGTTTGCATGGAATATGTATAATAAATTCGCTTCCCTTACCTACCTGACTTTCTACTGATATTGTTCCTCCATGTAGTTCTACTAATGCCTTTACAAGTGAAAGCCCTATTCCACTCCCTTCATGATCTCGAGCAAGTGATTTGTCAACTTGTACAAAACGTTCAAAAATAGCATTTAGCTTGTTTTGGGGAATTCCTCTCCCAGTATCCTTTACTCTCAAACAAATATTATCAATACCATCCTCTATAGTAACCATGATGCTACCACCACAAGGCGTAAACTTTATTGCGTTCGATAATAGATTCATAATAACTCTCTCTATTTTTTCTGGGTCACAAGCAATGATTTTTTCCTCAACGTCTGTATCAAATATTAGCGATAATCCTTTATTTTCTATATAATCAGCCACAGATAAAGTTATATCTTCTACAAGGCTAATTATATTATTATTAGTCTCATTTATATCAAAATACCCCAAATCTATTTTTGTAATATCAATCAAATTATTAACTAACCTTAAAAGGCGAAAACAATTTTGTTTCATTATCTTTGTATATTTATATATATCCGAATTTGAATCGTTCCGTGCATATTCTTCTAGCTTAAGCTCATGAATCTGCAATGCAGAAAAGATAACATTTATTGGGGTTCTCAACTCATGAGAAATATTAGAAAAAAACTCTGTTCTAATTTTATCATACTCCGTAATTTCATCTAACCTTTTTCTCTCTTCTTCTGATTTTTTTTGTAAATTTAACGAATGCCTCAATTGTTTTTCACTTTTCTTTAAAGCTTCTTCGGTTTTTGTACGTTTGCTAATTTCTCTTCCTAATATAACATTAAATTCTTTAATTTCAGCAGTTATCTCCTGTAGTTCTTTTGCTCTCTCTATTTTGCTATTTTCCAAAGCTTGAAATCCTTTCTCCATGAATGGAAGCTTTAACTGCATCTCAATCCGTGCAATAACTTCTTTATTATTAAATGGCAAAGTTATGTAATCAGCACCTCCACACGTAAATATTCTATCCTTATCAAAAGTCTGTATGCTTGAAACAATAAAAATAATCGGAATTTTCTTAAGTTTTTCCTCACTTTTTAAAATATCGCAAATCTTATATCCATCAGTATTAGGCATATTTACTTTAAGTAGAATCATATCTGGTGGGTTTTTTCTTGAAGATTTTAGCGCCAACTCAGCACTTAATGCAGTTCTAACCTCATATCCCTTCTGCTTAAGTATCATGGTCAATACATTAACATCGGGAGAATAATCATCAGCAATAAGTACATTTACCCTACGTAAATATTTTTGTACAATATCCATAATTCATATCTCCATTCCAAATATTTTAATTATATTAATACTATTTTTATTTACTTCAGCTCTGAACAATAATTATTGTTTATAAATTTGATTTTAATCTAAAAACCAACATAGTACACGTTTGATTCATATGTCCTATAAATTCTTCACCATAAGTGGAGAACCCTATGGTGGGAATATCGCTAAATATTTCACCATACTTCTTTTGAAGATTGTTTTTCTCCAATTCACTTGTCCGCTTTATACAATTGAAATTTATGATTCCATTGATTTCTCCGAATTCACTAATTTTGTTTTCTATAGCTTTCTTAGTGTCTTCAATAATATTTGTGGCCTCCAACAGTTTTACTTCCATATTTTCTAAAATGTTGCAGAAAAATAATATATTTGTGCCATTTAATCGTTGAGGGCTTCTTATAAATATATTATTTTCTCCAACTAACAAACCCACTGGATTGGTCATAAAGTATTTGGGTACATCTTCAATTGAAGCTGCGCCTACCGCATCTGCATATTCAAAAACTGCAAGTTTATTATTAAATTCAATGACTTCTCTTGTCGTCTCATTTACTTTAGTTGCAGTTAATGTACGATCCAAAACTTTAAAGCTTTGTGTTTTAATAAAACTAAACTCAGCATTGTCATTTATTTCAAGCATTATAAGAAGCGCCGAATCAGTAAATGTCTTTCCATTTGCACAAACGTATGTTTTTAAAAATTTCAAATCATCTCCAGCAGACCCGCCAACAAAAATAACATTAGTCCTGTTACCAATCAAGTCCATCATTTCTTCCTCTTTCATGCTCACACCATCAATTAATACTATACCAACATATTTTGTTGAATCCATAGTATAGGAACTCTCATTAAAATATTTCTCAAAAGAAGAAAATGCTGCTTCAACACTTAAATTTTCTTTGATATTTTGGATTATTTCTACTTTTACATCAGAAATAATATTGGAATTAATGGCCATTGCTACAACTGAATTTTTTAGCATTTCGCCACTAACTATTTCACCAGCTGTAGAGCATCCAACTACTGTGCTATCCTCAAAAGCAACTTTCATCAGATTACTCAGCCTTGCTTGATCAAAACTGGAAGAAGCAAAATATATTACTATCCTTGCATTGCAACCATTTAACTGCCTCTTAATATCTGTTACAACCTCCTCCTCTAAAAACTTTGTTGAGAACACAGATTTAATTTTCACATCATTATTTTCTAGTCTTTTTACATTCAATAACGCTGAAATATTAAGAAGTTTTTTCATGATTACTGTATCATCAGCTGAGTAACTGTGAAATTTGCTTGGGTTAATTCCTTTAAGAATTAATTTTGCTTTAGTCATTTCAGCAATAGCAGGATTACCTTTTGACCTTTCTTGAATAATATTATCAATTGTTTCCCTTATTTTACCAGACAACAATAATCATTCCTTTTCCATTTATTTGTTGGTTCTATTACAATTATATTGTATTATGGAATATAATTACACCAACGCCATTATTATATTCCATATATTACATATTTATATTAATATAATACAATTTTAACATTTATATTTACATATTGATACTAATAATGCTATATTTCTTAAAACATATTGATTTTTCCCATTGTATTTGGTAACCTATATATGTAAAACATTTTAAATTAGAGGTGAAAATATATTATGTCGAGATTTACATTACCAAGAGATATCTATTTTGGACAAGGTTCACTTGCAACGTTAAAAACATTAAAGGGTAAAAAGGCAGTTGTAGTTGTCGGTGGTAGTTCTATGCAAAAATTTGGTTTTTTAGCTAAGGTTGTTAACTATTTAGAAGAAGCTAATATTCAGGTTAAGTTAATTGAAGGAGTAGAACCAGACCCATCCGTAGAAACAGTTATGAAGGGTGCATCTATAATGAGAGAATTTGAACCTGACTGGATTGTATCTATAGGTGGAGGTTCTCCAATAGATGCAGCTAAAGCTATGTGGATATTCTATGAATACCCAGAATTTACATTTGAACAAGCCATCATTCCATTTGGACTACCAGAACTAAGACAAAAGGCAAAATTTATAGCTATTCCTTCAACTAGTGGTACAGGAACAGAAGTTACATCTTTTTCAGTTATAACTGATTATAAAAAGAAAATCAAATATCCTATAGCCGATTTTAACATAACTCCAGATATAGCAATAGTTGATCCAGAACTTGCTCAAACTATGCCCCAAAAACTTATAGCTCATACTGGTTTGGATGCTTTAACCCATGCTATAGAAGCTTATGTGGCTGGACTTAGTTCTGTTTTTTCAGATCCACTTGCCCTTGAAGCCATTGTTATGGTAAAAGATCATTTATTTAATTCTTATAATGGAGATAAAGAAGCTAGAAATCAAATGCACTCAGCTCAATGTTTAGCTGGAATGGCCTTTTCAAATGCACTGCTTGGTATCACTCACTCAATGGCACATAAAACAGGTGCAGTATTCAATATACCTCATGGGTGCGCTAATGCAATTTACTTACCATATGTAATTCAATATAATTCTAAAAAGTGTAGTCACAGATATGCAACTATAGCAAGGAGACTAGATCTATCTGGACAAACCGATAGCGAATTAGTTGATTCCTTAGTAGAATGGATACAAGCTATGGATAAAAAAATGAATGTTCCTCTTACATTAAAAGATTATGGGATAACAGAGGAAGATTTCAAATCTAATGTTGAATATGTTTCTCATAACGCAGTATTGGATGCTTGTACAGGCTCAAACCCTAGAGAGATAGATGATAAAACCATGATAAAACTATTTAACTGTATCTATTATGGTGAAAAAGTTACTTTCTAAAGAAATTAAATTTATATAATTAATAAAAGTAACTGGAACTATTTTCACTTAGTACTAGTTTAATCAACTGAAAAAAAATAGAAAGCCAGTACGCTTGCCTATTTTCTTCCAGTTACTTTAATTTTAAAATTTATAATATTTCTAGATACCGCTCCAATTTTAATAGAATTATTAAATACAATTTTTCCATTATGGACTTTCGCTGTTTTTAATAATGATAAAAACTTACTTACTTCATCGCCTTTTAAAATTCTAAGTACCTCTGTTTTAACAGAAGTATCTGTGTGTTCTATTTTAACTTCATTAATGTCATTAATGGTAAAATCCAATTTAGATGGATTAAAATTTTTAGGTTTTACTTGTGCTAAAGTATTATTCCAATTGATTCCATTATTATCTGCTGATTTATTTTTAGTACATCCTGTTGTGGATGAAATGATTATTACAAAGATCCATAATATTAAAACAAATCTCCCTATTACTTTCATTTGGAACTTCCTTTCATAATTCAATTTAAGTGTATCATAATTTTAGCATATTCTGTTTTAAAAGTATAAAAAGGTATGAAAGAATAAATGCAGTATTACTACATTTATTCTTTCATACCTTTATATCTATAAATGAGCAGTCTTATTTATCTTTTTTAAAAATTCCTCTGACAGCTTTTCTGCTTCTTGAAATGACTGTAGACAATATCTCTTAGAAAACGGATCACTAAACCCATGTTTCCCACTTAACATATGAGCATCAATATTCAGTTTTTTCAAAGAATCAACTAGTTCTTTTACGTTGAATGATTTTTCCTCCGTTGGGAAAATTAACAAAGCTGGACATTTGGATATGATATTCATATAGTCTCTGATTCGCGAACCATAGTAACAAATGATACCATCACACATATTATCTTCGCTGCTACATAACCATGCAATTGTAGCACCTATACTATATCCTAATAAAAATACGTACTTATATTGTTTTTTAGCTTGCATCATTATCTGCTTTACTTGTTTACATGCTAAATCAAATCCAATGTTATCCATAAAATAATGATAGGCTTCTTCTTGTAGCTGGTAATTAAATGGCTGATCTAAGCCAATTAAATTAGGGCAAATAATATCATATCCATCATTAGAATATTTTTTACAAACCATCTTCATATGTTGATTAATCCCGTATATTTCATGTAATACTATAATTACAGAATTAGAATTATTTATAATTTGCATATATTCCTCCTTGATCCGTAATACAAAACAAATTTATCTTAACAATGGCATACTCCCTGTTAGCTTGTTTAGCTTTTTCTTATTACCACATATCCCAATACCCAAATAAGTATGTTCTACTTCTAATATAGTTGATACTTTCTCTAGATATTCACTATAAATATTGCACCCTTGGGCAACATCAGAAAAATCCACAACAATAATATCGTCAAAATCAGAAGTGTATAATCTTTTTCTAAGTTCCCTAAGTATTCCTTTGTTCCCTTTTAATATTGGTACAGGTATTTTAGTAATGCCTAAGTGTTTTTGTCCTGAAGCATCAGTAGCATCCAGTCCAACTATTTCAGGGACATGTTTTCCTAAGGTAATGCCTAATATTGCAGCTGTATTTGCAATTATTCCTAATGGGTAGATCTTCATCTATTACAATAACGCATTTTGTACCTTGTTCTATTATCAGCGATGTTTTTTTGTCAGTCATTTTCTTTCCTCCATTCACCTATAAAAATATTCATGTATTGTTTTGGAGTTAATCCAATTAATTTTTTAAAGAAGTTTGTAAAATGGCTCTGATCTGTAAAACCTGTTTGTAGTGCCACATCTACTGGCATTATGCCCTGTTCTAAAAATTTTTTAGCCTTACCAATTCTAATGGTTTCAAGATAGCTATATGGTGATATTCCTTTTTGCTTTGTAAAAGAGCGTACCAAGTAATATTTGCTTAATCCAGTTAAATCACTCAGCTCATTTAGAGTAATATTTTTCATGTAGCTACTTTCAAAAAAATCACACACCGACTTAATTTCTGAATTGGATTTTTGCTGTGATTTTGCATCCAAAACATGATCATATTCAGATATCAATTGTTCAATTATCAGCAAGAACATTTCCTCTTTTTTAAAATCTTTTTCCTCTTGCATTAGCATAAGATGTAGTTCTCTCAATGAAGGGACTAAATCATTGTGAAATAGAACAGTTTCCGTAAAGTAAGGCATATAATCTTCCCCTGTTATTTCAAGTGCAATTTTTTTCATTACTTCTGGCTGAATATTAATGCATCGGAATCAAGTGTTCTACCATCAATCTGTTTGCATGTATGAGCATCATGAGGATTAAATAGAATTAGATCACCAGTTTCAATTGTATATTCTTTATTTTTGCAACATAAATGTCTCTGCCCACTTTCAATAAATCCAATCACATAGTACTCATGAAAATGGTTTGGGAATTTTTGCATAATCCCTTTGAAGCTATACGCTTCTATGTTCAAATATGTATCAAAACAAACAGTTCGAGTTTCATTTTTCATTTCGTATCCTCCTTTTAAACTATCTGTTTTAAAGATATCATAGATAACTTAATAGATATTGTATGATGTTGCTTATATAGCTGTACTTCCTTATTTTATTAAAATAATTTCATATCCTTCATTTGATAGTGCATTTGTTGCATTATCAACATCTTTATCCTTCACAAGTATATAATCCGTATCAAAGGTAGAAATAGCAAATATACTGATTTTCTCATTGGCTAAGATGGTGCTAATTGAAGATATGATTCCAATTAGTGAAAAATCTAATGTTCCTTCAACCTTTAAAACTCTCCAATCTTTTTCCTCCAAAAGCATGAATTGTTCTTGTGCCTGCGATGCATTTTCCACCTTGCAAAGTTCCTTTAGGGATAAATATTTCATCACCGGCATTTAGAACAAATTCTTTTCCATTCATAATAACGATATACTGTCCACTAACGCAAAGCATGTACTCATCAAATTTATGTTTATGTTCTTTAGAAATTTTGTCAGAATAACATGTCCAAAAAGCCATTTGACTACCATCTTTACCTTCAAAAAAATAACCATCAATATCTTTTGTATTTTGCTGATTATTACTAATATGATTTTTTTGATTTTTCATAAACTCTGGGAAATCTTTCATGTTCATACTCTCCATATTATATTAATTATGTAGTAATGTCTTTATCATCTAACTTATTTTTATACACCACTAATTCTATTTATCCCTACCAGTTTTCTATAACTTACCAGCGTCAATTTATCATTAATAGCCTGAATTTTTCCACTTTTAACATATCCCATTTTCTCATAAAGATAACAATCCTGTTTTTCTGACAAAATAGTATCAAGTTCCCAGGTTCTTTCTCATAGACAAATACGCTTCCTGCTAAATTACTATCGCAAAAAATTTTATAATAATCACCAATATCAAATTGCCTTAAAAATTTATCCATTGCTTGCTTTGCTGGACTTGTTTCGTGATCTTCATACTTTATATACAAAGGCATAAACACTTTTTTCTGCATAGTTAGTAGTTCTTCAGAATCATTCACCCCAGCCGCCTAAAGTGTAATATTTGAATTTATCATTTGAAATAAAATATCTATGTAATGATATTCTATAAATTTTCCTTTTAATATCATTTGTTTTATTTCTTTCTGGCTAGCCCACTTTGCATCAGCTACTTCTTCTTGCTGAAGCTTCAAACGATTTATGTCAATATTTTGTCTAACAAACCATATATCATCAAAACCGTCATTAAATTTAACGGTGAATAAAATCCGAGCTTTTTTAATATCTAAATCTATTCCTATTTCTTCTTTAGTTTCACGACTTGCAGCTACTTTACTACTTTCTCCTATTATTGCAGAACCAGCAGCAGAACAATCCCACATATTTGGCCATCCAATTTTCCATGGTTGTCTCTTTTGAATTAAAAATTGTCCTTTATCATTTATAATCCAAACATGGACTACAATATGATAATCACCCTCTGCCATAGGATTCCCTCTTTCATGAAATCGTGCCGTTTTGTGCCTGTACTTATCGTATACATCCCAAAGTTCCATTATATTTCACCCCATTTTAGTTTTCTTTGAATATTATAATCAATCAAATTTTTCTAAATTTTCAACCTATCTGGGCTAATTTATTCATCCACCACTCTTTATTAAAATTTAAAGGCTTAACAGGAACTATAATCATATATTCGCTATTTACTTCGATAATTTCGTTAACCCCCGCATATACCATATCTATATATAGATTAAATGGTTTAACTTTTCGTTGCACAGTATTTTCATACTCATTAATATATTCATGTAATTTTTCGTTTCCAAATGTCTCAAAATGTGAAAGGGCATTATTACCACCACTCTATAAATGGTTTCCACGCATTTTCGCAACAATCTTTTAGATGCAAAAATGAAAAGTCCGAAAAGTTAGGTGGATTAAACATATCATTTTTCAAATCAAATCTTTGTTTTGAAATAACTTTTTCTCCCCTATCCCTTATAATATTATTAAGCCACTGGCTCCATTGTTCTTTTAATATAATTATTGAAGGCTCAGACAATTTGTTACTCCATGTTTTAGGTGGCCAAAGCTTATTCTCACCATTGAAATTGCTGTCATCTATTAATCCATATATACACCCAGTAAAAATAGCAAAATTAAAAGATAAATCACTGGATACCGTTATTTTCCATGATTCAGCTCCTTTTTTATACATAAGTTTCCTCCTTATAAAATATTATAAAAATTAACTCTTAGTTTTAAATTCTTTTTTAGACCTGAAAAAGAATGCTACCGTTACCATAAGAGATGGTAATAAAATTATAAATGAAAACGCACCAACTAAAAATAAAATAAGATTAAATACACTATTATTTATTTTTGGTGATAAAAATATATAACTAATAATTGCTATTAGTAATGTAACTGTACTTGTTTCTAAAGTTTTTAAATATATACTTTTGGGAGCTTTATATTTATCCAAATAGCTTTTTTTGTCTGTATAAATTGGTACCGTGCCAATGGGCGCTGAAAAAAAATGATATGGTCCATAAGAACACATATGTTGCCAGCCGCTGAGATCAAATAATTCAAAGTATTCCTCTTTATCTTCCTTTAAGTTTTTGAAGTCCATTGAATAAATTAGGTCTTTTGGTTCTCCTTTTTCAAATTTATATCTAAGCAAAGACATATTACAAAGAAACCAGCCTTGTTCAGCCAATTTGCTCATTTTTTTCAAAACGCCTTCTTCATCAAAAGCTAAACCCATATTCCATAAATACTTATTATCCATATTATCCCACATCCTATAAAAGATTTAAAAATTCTTTTCCTTGTTCTACCATTGCTATCCTTCTGTTAATATCTTTTTTCAATATGTTTTTTCCTTTTTTCGTCAATGTATAATTTTTTCTCCTAGCCTCATCATCTTCTAATAGTTTAATATAACCACCTTCCTGCAATTTTTTTAATGTTGTATACAAACTTGCTGGTCCAATTATCATTTCTCCCTTAGAAATTTCTTTAACTTTTTGCATTATTCCGTATCCATGAATTGGTTTTACTAAAGTAATCAATATGTAATAATTTGAATCCGTCAATATTTCATCATCCAGTGATTTACCACGCGCCAAGACCTTACCCCCAATATGTATCATTTAATGTTATATCATTTAATGATATAGTAACAAATAGTATAAATTTTGTCAATAGTTTTTATTATTCTGTTACATCACAACTATGGTTATATATGTAATGTAACTAATTTTCATATAATAATCAGGTGGATTATAAAGTACCAATATATTACTAAATAACAACGAATAAAATAACAGCATTAATAGATGTTAATATTAATACTGTTTTAATGTTATTACCTACGCTATTTTATTGTTTGCATATAAGTATGTACGTATCATGGCAGTGGTTTAAGAAACGCTGGCTTTCTTAACAAATTCAAGTTGAAGTAAATCCTGAAGCATATCATTATTTGATTTATGGAGAGGAAGTTGTAGGGTCATGTCTATGACGATATTCATTTTATTTTCTACATTAATCTCAGTATTCACAATCCGTATATTTGCATTTGTAATTGTAGAAGTGAAAATCTTGATTTTATTATTGCTGTCTTCAGCTCCATCCAATATGATCTTTAATTCACAAAAATTATTGTTCCCAATTTTTTTATCAATATTAAATAGATCTTGAAGAATAAAATAAATAATAACGGTAGCCATTATTGCAGGAATATATAAATTACTTCCCACTGCAAGTCCGATACATGCAATAAACCACATGCTTGCTGCCGTTGTAAGTCCAACAACTGTTCGCCCTTCTTTTATTATACTTGCCATCCCTAGAAATCCTATTCCAGAAATAACTTGGGCACCTAACCTCATAACATCGATGTTTGATTTATTTAATATATTATAATCTATGGAAATTATCTGAACCAAAGCTGCACTAACACAAACAACTATATGGGTTCTAAATCCAATAGACATGCCTCTTCTTTGCATTTGTTGACCAATCATTCCACCTAAAATACATGCTGTTAATATTTTTATTAGATCTTGCCAATACATAATTTTTTCACATCCATACCAACATATAGCTATTATATTAAATATCTATAAATATTTTTTTAACATATTACATAATCATTCTTTTATGTGAATTGTAACATACTTTGAATATAATTATATTAGTAACTAGATCAAAAAAATAAAAAGGCCATACTAATCATAATATGGTCTTACAATAGTGAAATTCAAATTAATCTTTGTCTACAGTTTTGATTACAAAATTGCAAGGTTCACCATCACAGTTTAATACTTCCTCATCATCTTCACCTACATATATCTCTTCTTTTTTAACAAAATTGCCCTTTATATTATTATTTATTCTCTTATCTTCCATTATTAATTCCTCCTCAAATAAAATATTTTTATATGATCTAATACTTGTTAATTAATGTCTATGTACTTTCTATGTATTAAATATAACACTATAATAAAGAATAGTCAATAATAATTATTAATTAATAATTATTATTGACTAGTTCATAAAATACTAACCCCCCACCAAGTTATTTTTTTTAAATAATTTGTGGTAACACATTATTTTGTATGAAAACATAATATCGAAAACTGTTTCACTGGATTTAAGATCAATATTTGTCAAATTTATAATTTTTTTAATTCTGTAACTCATGGTATTTCTGTGAATAAATAGTTCTTTAGATGTTTTTAATAAATTTTGATTATTTTTTAAATAAATATAAAGCGTGTTGAATAAATCTGATTTATTTTCATTGTCATGTTCACTGAGCTTGATTAGTGCTGGATGGTAATACTCTGAGTAATCTATTTTATTACATGTTAAGGAAATCAAGTCGTAAAATTGGATGTCTGCATAAAAAATGCATAGATTTTCAGGATCAATACTTTCTCCAATTTTTAATGCTTTTATGGATTGTCCATAGTACTTTTTTAAAAATATCATATCTGAAAAACCATTGCTCACTCCAACTTTAAGCCCATTATCCTTTAAAAATCCTTTAAACTCATAAAAAACCTTCCGGGTAACATTTGGTTTATCATAATCACAAATAATTATAACATTATCCTTGTAATATACTGTATTACTGTTAGGAAAATATGAACTCAAATTAACAGTTAGGTGCCTAGTAGATTGCTTTATTGATTTATATTTTGAAATATCTATGGCAAGTACAGATAGTCTTTTACTTAATACTATTTCTGCACTCTTCATACGGTCTTTTAACACTTTACTACTAACAATTTTGCCCTCAAGTATATCATAAATCAATTCCGAATAAGCCACATTACCTGCATTTCTATAAAAAATATTTTTTTTCATCTCCTCGCCCATAATTTTGCTTGTAAGAGATAATAGCTCTGTGTCCTTAACTGTATACGTCTTTGTGGAAACTAACAATATTAGGCTACCAATATGTTTTCCATCAATAACAACTCTTGATATAAGCTTTAATATATTACTGGCCTTGCAGGTTACTTCAAAGACAGAATCTTCATTAATTGCTTTTTGTACGCTTTTTAATTTTTTTGCTCCTGCAATAAAATCGTAGCTACAGTAGCCATTTTTTAGATTTTCTAACCATATTGGGTCTGTAATGTATTTAATATTTGAATTTGCAAGTATTTTAAAGTTAGAATCCACAAAAATCAGTGGATTTTTTAATAAAGATGCTGCAACTTCAATTATTCTATCAATTCCTTTACCTGAAAAAACTGATTTCAATAATAAGGAACTATTTTCATTTCCAATATTATCTTCTAAAAACAAGTCAATTGTCATATTAAATATTTCAAATATATTTTCTGAACTTTTTAATTCAATTATATTAATTCCATTAGAAGCAAAATCATCGCAATTCATTTCATTATCATTAGTTAGTATAAAAGTATTATCTTTAAAGTTATTTATCATTTTTTCAAAGGTAGATGTTTTTCCAACATAAATCGTATTTTTATAAAAAATCTTCTCATTACTGGTCAATAATTTTATATTATTAAATAAAATTTTCACATCACCACTTAAATAATTATTAACTGATTTTTGGGAAAGTTGCTTACAAATACTATTAAAACTTACAGCCATTGTATTCACCTCCATATAATTATAGTGCAAAAAGCACAAATAAATCAATTATTTTGTTATGTTTTGAATAATTAAATATCTAATAAAAAGTGATATAGTAAGTTTGATGAATGGAGGTAATAACTTATGAAATACGAAAATCTTTTTTCAAAAGGTTACATTGGAAAATTAGAAATTAAGAACAGAATTGTAATGCCTGCAATGGGAACATCTTTAGCCTCTTCAACAGGAGAAGCCTCCGATGAAATAATACAATATTATGAAGAACGAGCTAAAGGAGGTTGTGGACTAATAATAACAGAGGTAACAAGAATCGATGATGTTACTGGTATTGCAACGCCAAATCAGCTTAGCGTTACAGACTTAAAGTTTATACCTAGACTTCAAAAACTTGCAAGAGCAGTTCATAGGCATGACACTAAAATATTTATTCAATTACACCACCCAGGCAGGGAAACTCACGCAAATATGATGCACGGCGCACAAATTGTTGGTCCAAGTCCAGTAATGTCAGCCGCAATTGGGGAAATGCCAAGAGAACTTACACAAGACGAAATAAAAGATCTTGTTAAAAAATTTGTTTTTGGTGCTAAAGTTGCACAAATGTCTGGCATAGATGGCATTGAAATTCATGCTGCCCATGGCTATCTTATTGGGCAATTTATGAGCCCTCAGTCAAACATACGAACCGATGAGTATGGAGGTGATTTTACAAAAAGAATGAGGTTTATAACTGAAATAATTATGGGGATCCATCATGTCTGTGGCGATAATTTCCCAATATCCGTAAGAATTGATGGAGATGAATTTGTAAAAGGTGGAATTACTCTTACAGAAGCCATAGATGAAGCAAAATATCTTGAGGCGCTAAATGTAAACGCTATCAATGTTAGTGCAGGTACTTATGAATCTGTGAACACAATTATTGAACCAATTTCATACCCAGAGGGGTGGAAAAAGCATCTTTCCCAAGCTATTAAAAACTCGGTAAATATTCCTGTAATTGCTTGTGATGTAATAAGAAAACCTGAATTTGCAGAAAGTCTCCTTAAAGAAGGAAACCTAGACTTTGTAGCTGTTGGAAGACAACAACTTGCTGATCCTGAGTGGGGAATAAAAGCAATGTCCGGTAGAGAGAAAGAAATTAGACCTTGCATTTCATGTTTGCACTGCATTGAAGAGTTACTGTCTTGTAAAGTTGCAAGTTGTGCAGTAAATGCCAGAATGGGTAGAGAGCTGGAATATAACAAATTCGAAAAAAATGGTCAGGGAAGAGTTGTTGCCGTAATTGGCGGTGGACCTGCTGGAATGGAAGCTAGTAGAGTTCTTTCACTTAAAGGCTTTAAACCTATTTTATTTGAAAAAGAGAAATGCCTTGGTGGCTGCATTAATTTAGGTAGCAAACCGCCACTTAAAGACAAATTAAATTGGCTAGTTGATAATATGAGCTATCAATTAAACCAACTTGATATTGACATTAAACTTAATTCGTCTCCTTCAATAGAAGATCTTAAAGCTTTGAATCCCTACGCAGTATTTATGGCAACTGGAGCTTCTTCTATAATTCCTAGGATACCAGGGATACAAAACAATTTAGTTGTCTCCGTAATGGACGTGTTATCAGGAAAAGTTATCATTAATAATAAAAATGTTATTGTGGTTGGATCAGGTATGACAGGACTTGAAACAGCAGAATTTTTAGTAGCAAATGATAATACTGTTACCGTTATCGAAATGCAAGACAAAATAGGTCCTGGTGCATATCTTCCAAACCTTATTGATATTACAACAAGGTTAAGAAAAGGTGGAGCAAAGTTAATTCCTTCAAGAAAACTTCTTACCATTAAAAGTGAAGGAATTACCGCTGAAAACACGGCTACCAAAGCTATTGTTTCAATAAATGCAGATGTTGTAGTATTGTCTCTCGGCATAAAACCTAATAATGATATGGTTATTGAACTAGAGAAAAGTTTTAAACTAGTTAAAGTAATTGGAGATGTTTCAAAGCCAGGCAGGATAGCAGATGCAATTCAATCAGGTTTTGAGAAAGCATACGTACTACACTAAATTTTAAGGAGTGATTTTATTATGAAAGATTTTAATGGCAAAGTTGCGGTTATTACAGGTGCGGCAAATGGTATAGGATTTGCTGTAGCACAGGAGTGTGCAAAACGAAAAATTAAGATGGTTATAGCTGATATTGATAGTTCGGATTTAAAGAAAGCAGAAGAAAAACTTAAAGCTCAAGGCGCTGAAGTACTATCAGTGGAAATGGATGTTATGAAATATGAAGATATGGAGATGCTTGGCAGAAAAGCTATTGAAAATTTTAAACATGTTGACCTATTGTTTAATAATGCAGGTATTGTAATTCCAGGTCCAGCTTGGCTACTTTCTTTAAATGACTGGGAATGGATTATGAAAGCTAATGTGTGGGGCGCTATACATGGCGAAAAAGTGTTTATTCCAATAATGTTAAAACAAAATACACCTTGCCATATTGTAAATACCGCATCTGTAGCTGGTCTTCTTGATTTAAATGGTATGTCAGCTTATCATACTTCAAAGTTTGCATGTATAGGCCTCTCAGAGTCAACATATTTAGATCTTCAGTGCGCAACAGACAAGATAAAAATGTCGGTATTCTGCCCAGGCTTCATTCAAACAGACTTAGATAATTGTGAGAGACATAGACCAGAAATTTATAAAAATGATATGAGTCAACCTTATTATCAAAGTGATTTATATGCACAAGAGGAAGCTCAGAAACATAAGGTTATCAAAAATGGAATGCCTATAGATACAATAGGCTTAGCTATATTCAAGGCAATAGAAGATGAGCAGTTTTACATTTTAACAAATCCAGAGTTGAATCCACTCATTGGTCTAAGAATAAAAAATATGTTTGACGGTGGTGGTCCATCAATGAATGTTATTCGTGGTATAAAGTAATCTAAATAATACAATAATTTTTTAAATATAGGGAGGAATTGTTATGGGAAGTTTTATAAAAGATATGGGTTCTATTATTAAAAATGGTAGTAAACCAACAATATTTTATGATGCAGAGATGCTTACCATGTATTGGGAAACAAAACCTGAAATTATAGCTAGAATACTTCCAGCACCTTTAAAGCCAGCTACAAGACCACTTGTACACGCTTTTATAGCCAATTATCCTAAAACTAGCTTTTGTCCACCATACAGTGAAGCCGGCTTATTCATTTTGGCCGACTACAACGGGGAACTCGGTACCTACTGTCTCGCCATGCCAATAACTGATGATATGGGAATGGCAATGGGAAGAGAAATCTGTGGGCTTCCAAAGAAAATAGCAAAGATTGATTTTAAAGTAGAAGGTGATAACTTACAAGGAACAATAAGCAGGCATGGTATAGATTTCTTTAATGTTAAGGCAAAACTTTCAGGTAATTTTAATTCTGAAGATGCTAGTAAAGTTATCACAGGAATTTATGGTGATGGTCTACCTATTTTTAACATTAAATACTCAAAAGCCGTAGATGGCAGCGGCTTTGATCTGCCCCCTACTCTTGTTAAACAAAGTTTAAGTTATGACATAAGTACTTCTAAATCATCAGAATTAGCAATTAGTTTTAAAGATTCACCACATGACCCTTGGGCAGAACTTGAAGTAGTTAAAATGCTAGGTGCAGTTTATACTGTTAGTACCAATACTCTACTAAAAGGTTCAGTATTAGCTCCCGTAAACCCAGGACCATATATCCCTTATTCATTACAGAAATGGGATTGGTGGCAGGATACACTTTAATAGATAAAAACCGAAGATGCTGCGTAGCAATAGAAATACTTTTCTATTGCTACGCAGCATCTTTTTATGTATCTTATAAAAGATAGTATCTGTTAATTAAAGATAGCATTATTTTTTATAATTTCGTGAATCCAATCTGTAACTGTGCCCTTTATCAGTACTTTTATAAATTTTGAATCCAATATTCTTCAATAATGTCTTTAATTCCCATACGTGTCTCCACAATCGTTGTTTAAATATTATTAAACCATTCAGTAGCATATTTGTCGCTAATGACAGGATATTGATAATCCCATTTATCCGCAGTTTCAACAGATATTTTCTGAAATAAATTCATGGTAGCTGATATAGCTTTCATAATATCTTTATCCGAATATCCTCCATAAACATTTTGAAATTCTTTTACAACCCATGGTTCTGCCCAATGCTCAATAAACCGACCACTGTACCACGTATCATAATCTGCACCATGTAAAACATGCGAATAATATTCTATCATTTTTAAAAGCAGCTCTTTCATATGACCATCTACACATGTTATTGAAGACCAACGTTCACCTCGCATAACTTTTTTTGCAGACCATATAACATGAAACCAAAATTCACTAATAAGATTCTGAAATTCACTTTCTGACGGTATAGAAAATGATTTATCTAATTTTGCTACATGACAGATAATATCTGTGAAATTGCTTTTATCCATAAGTATTTTGTATGTTCTTGAAACTATCTCAGATAATTCATTAATTCTCATAATCTCATCTGCCTGTAAAAAAATAAAATCTGCATCCATAGCATTCTCAAAAAAAACACGTCTTTCCATACCTCCAGAAACCGTTTTTTCAACAAATGATATATAGTATTTTCCAAGGAAGTTAATCCATTCATCTGAATTAATAAAGAAATCAATGTCAGAAACAAATAATATAACATCGATATCTGAATATTCATCGGCACAATTACTTTGTCTTGACTGTGAGCCAATGAGAACTTCGGCTTTAATTAGTTCTGATGTTTCCCCGTATTTAATTAAATTGTTTATTATATCTTGATATCTGCTGTTCATAAAAATATAACCACCTTCCATTGATCATGTTTAAATTCAAAGTCTTAATGCTGTTGATGGATATTTATGTATAATCATCCTTGTTATTACTAATTATAACAAAAATAGATGTATTATAAAAGTAATAAGTTTATTTATGAAATTGCTGATTCAGTACGTATAAGCACTGGTGAACGTGGAACTGCCGCAATTATGGATCCCAAGAAAATATAATGGTTTTACGTTCTCCTAGACATAAGAAGGCCGTGCATTTCATGAAAATGTTCATCATATTTTTTCTCTTCTTCTGTAATAACTACCGGATCATTTTTATGTCCAAAATAGAGAAGATTTGTCAACCTTTTACGGCTCCAGCAACCAAGCTTTGCTGAACCTGTTCACTCAATAATGCATATATAATAATAGTTGGAACCGTTGCAATGACAAGCCCTGCACCAATAGGTCCCCAGTTAGTTGAATATTGGCCTGAAAGAGACATTATTCCTACAGTTAATGTTTTCTTAACATCATCATTGATAAATGTATTTGCAAACATCAGTTCATTCCATGAAGAGAGATAAGTAAAAATAGCAATTGTAGCAAGAGCTGGCCTTACAATAGGAACTATTATTTTCATGAATATCTGATATACATTGCAACCATCAATGCAGGCTGCTTCCTCAAGTTCATGAGGTATATTAAGCATGAAACTCGTTAGGATGAATATACCCATAGGTAGTGCAAATGCAACATAAGGTATTATAAGCGCTAAATATGTATTTAAAAGATTAGCCTTTTGAAGGATTAAAAAAAGTGGGAGAACTGTTGCTTGAATTGGTATCATCATACCCATGATGAATATAAACAAAACCGGTTTGCTTAACTTCCATTTCATACGTGAAATGGCATAGGATGCAGTTGCTATTAAAATGCTTGATATAATAATGGTCATACCCGTAACTATAACACTATTTAAGAAATATCTGAATACATTGCCACTTGTCAAAGCCGTGGTATAATTTGATATCATCCATTTGTGCGGAAGGCCCATTATATTACCTCCGAAAATCTCATTGTTGTTTTTAAATGAGAAGAGGAGCAACCAAAAAAGAGGATATATTTGTATAAAAGCCCATACACTTAAAAATATGAAGAGTATAAATTTCCCTATCTTTTTCAAAGAAACTCGTCTAACTTTAATGACTTTTTCCGATTTTTTTTCACTATTTATAATATTTTTCATATCATCCACACTCCTTAACCTAATTGTTTTCTTTCCCAAAAAGTTTGTTAATCAAGAAAGTGCATATACAACATTCAATTACAATAAATACTGCCATTGCACTTCCATATCCATATTGATATTTACTAAAAATATCAGTATACATAAGCGTTGTTGGGACTTCACTAGCATGAAGCGGCCCTCCATTAGTAAGCACATATATCAAATCAAAAGCTTTAAATGAGCCTATTACTGCAAAAACAACACATACCTTTAGTATTGGCTTTATTAGAGGTATTGTTATTTTAAATGCTATAGTTGTCTCACTAGCACCGTCAATCCTTGCAGCCTCGTATATATCTGGAGAAATTGACTTGGCGGATGCATACATAAGGAGCATATGATAGCCTATGTATTGCCACAAAATAGGTATAAAAACTGCCCACAGTACAGTCTTAGTATTTGCAAGCCATTGGTTTTCAAGAAACTTTAACCCAAGTTTTGAAAGTATGACATTTAAAAGACCATAATCCGAGTTATATATTTTCATCCAGAGTTGTCCTACAGCTACAGTTGCTAAAATTACCGGTATAAAATATATTGTCCTGAAGAACTTTTCGCCACGTACTCCTCTTGCAAGAACAAGTGCAAAGAAAAGTGAAATAGGCAATTGAATACAAACAGATAATACTGCAAGCACTAGCGAATTCTCTACAGACTTTAAAAAGCCATCACTATTATTGATAAACAGATTTTTATAGTTTTCAAAACCTACATAAATGCCTTTGCTTATACCATTCCACTTAAGCAAACTGTACTGAAAAGAAAAAAAGATTGGTAGCAAAACGATTACAAAAAAGATAAGAAACGCCGGGAAAACAAATAAAAATATTGCCTTTTTATCCTTCAACATATTTTCCATACACCTGTCAACTCCTTATATTAAATTGATTAATTAATTTACTCACTATTAATAATAACTGTTCTATTTAAAATATTAATATAATTTCATTACTAAATTCTTTGAATTTTTGCTAAAATGTAAGAATAATATTTAACATTTCTTATAATACGTTATGTATATGGTAAAAATTACTATTGGTAAAAAATTCAAAGAATTAGGTAAAAATAGTTTATGTTTATTTATTAATTTATGAATTATTATGTATATGCGAACATTTACAGAATTAAATTATTTAAGAGGTGGGGGAAAAATGAGAAAATTAACAAAAAACCTAGCAATTCCTTTTCTAGTTGGTTCCATGCTATTCAGTTTTGCAGGATGCCAATCATCCAGTACAAGCTCCAGTGACACTTCAAAAAAAGTAACTTTGACTTTCTGGAACATTGCAACCACTGACCCTGGAAAGACGGCAGTAAACAATGTTGTAAAAGAATGGAACACAAAAAATCCAAATGTCCAAATTAAAACAAGCGTGACAGAAAACAATGCATATAAGACAAAAATCAAAGCAGCTATTGCTGGAGGTGATGCTCCTGACATAATGTATTCCTGGGCAGGCGGTTTCACGAAACCTTTTGTGGACTCAGGTAAGATACTTTCTTTAGATAGTTATCTCAATGACGGAACAAAGGATAAAATGCTTCCTGGTGCATTAACAAATGTAACTTATAATTCCAAAGTTTATGGATTGACATATAATCAACAGGCTGGTGCATTATATGTTAACAAGGACATGTTTGATAGCAATGGTATAAAGATACCAACTACATTTGATGAATTGCTCACTGCAGTTAAAGCCTTTAGATCAAAAGGAATAACACCTATGGCTGTTGGTGAAAAGGATGAATGGCCAGGAATGTGGTACTTTGATATGATAGCTCTTCGTATGGCAGGTTCACAGCTTAGCTTGGATGCTCTGAATAAAAAGTCATCTTTTGATAACCCTGCATTTGTGATCGCTGCAGAAAAACTACAAGAACTTGTTAAGTCACAAGCCTTTGACCCTAGTGCATTAAGTATTACAAGAGATGATTCAACTGTACAACTAACTCAAGGAAAGATTCCAATGTATTTTGGAGGAAACTTTGATGCTGGAACTATAGATGCTTCACCAATGAAAGGCAAAATAATTGCTGTAAAATTCCCATCAATCACAGGCGGAAGCACTGAAAATACTGATTATCTTGGTGGTGGTGCAGATTGTCTTCTTGTAAATGCTGACACAAAGGATAAACCCGATGCTGTAAAAGCTGCTAAATTCCTTGCTCAGAATCTTTCTTCCCAGTTCTATTTATCTGGCGCAGGTCTTCCCGAATGGAAATATAATGATGTGGATCAATCAAAAATCGATCCGCTTTCTAAACAGATCATGTCTGATATAGTTACTGGATCAAAAGCAAGTGTTCCCGCTTGGGACCTTTATCTTGAAGGTGCCGACGCACAAAATCATCAAGATCTTGTAGCTAAAATATTTGGTGGACAGATCACACCTGCGGAATTTGCTAAACAGATGCAGACTCAGGTTGGTGCAAACAAATAATACTTGAATATAAATGGTGCTTATTTAAAACAAATATAAGATTGACTGCACATTGGTAAAAAGCTACCGTACTGATAAATCATTACGGTAGCTTTTTTTATATTCGCTTATAGATAAACCAGTATACTTTTTAAAACATGTAGAAAAATAATTTGGGTCTGAAATACCAATGCTATCGGCAATTTCAAAAGCTTTCATACGTCCTTCCTTCAAAAGCTCAATTGCCTTTTCCATACGAATTTTTGTAAGATATTCTACGAAATTTATACCTATCTCTTTTTTAAACATGCGACTTAAATAGCTTGGATTTAAATACAAGTGCTTTGCAATCAAAGAAAGCGCCAGTTCATTATTACCAAGATTATCATCAATATATTTCTTGGCTTTTATTATTATATCGTCAATTTTGCTTGTTTGCTGTGCATTGATTGTTTCGATGGATTTAAATATAATTTTATGCAAAAATTTTATTATATCTGGAAGAGTATCCAGTAAAAGAAGTTCATTAAATGATGCAATCCGTAAGTTATACATTTCATCAGTATTATCTATACCCATAGCTATTAATATTTTAAAATTAATAGCTATAATATTCATTGCAATTATTATTATATCCTTTAAAGTATTTTTACGCTTTAGATCAATATTTTCAAAATATTTATTGACCAGAAAAGTAGCCTTTTCATATAATCCTGACTTTAAATAGAAACTCATTTTTTCATTTAGCTCATTTATATCATAAATATTATTATTACCAATATTTATATGATCATAAAGAATAACTATATCATTTCCCACAGTAACCCTATATTTTAACGCATCCAAAGCTTCTTTGTATGAAGTGTGTATCTCCCATATTTGCTTTTTAATACCCCCAAGTCCAATACTCACAGAGTATTGGATATTATCAACGATTTTTGTTTTTAAGGTTTCACATCTTTCAAAAAGATCTATATTTTCATTATTATTCAAGATAATAATTCTGTTTAGCGTATCATAAGAAATATAGATAAATTCATCTCTCTGAAAAAATTCCTTTATCATATTCATTATTTTTATATTCCGTATAAAATATGTCCCAGTATTTACATTATCATAATCGGTACTTAAACTGTTAATTTCTATTGCCGCAACCTGAACACTTTGATATTTAAAACGTAGCCCTAAAAATAAAGCCTTGTTTATGATTATGGTTTTTTCGGTCTCAAAATTTCTGCTAAGAAGTTCAATGAGGAATTTTTCTTTAATGTAAGGAAGGTTGTCGCTTAATTGTTTTTTTAGCAAATTATATTCATTGGTGCTTTCCCTTTCATAATCAATAATATGTTTAAGTTTTGATGCTGTCTTAAAAACCTCATCATTGTTTATTGGTTTCAATAAAAAATCTAAAACTCCAATTTTTATGCTTTTTTGGACGTAGTTAAAATCGTCATATCCTGATAGTATTACAATTTTAGTTTTAGGGTGCTTTTGAATTACCATCTCACTAAATTTAATCCCGTCAATTATTGGCATATTTATATCTGTGAATAGAATATCTGGAGACAATTCTTCCACAAGGTTCAATCCTAAAATAGCATTTTCTGCTTCACCGACTATTTCCATATTGAAAAATTTCCAATCTATACACATTTTGATTAAATTTATTTCAAGTGGCTCATCATCAACTACAACCACCCTGATTTTTTTTAATGCTACTGACATTATTAAGACTCCCTTACTTGTGGAATAGTAATTGTTACTTTTGTGCCATTATCTTTTTTACTCTGAATATCAATTATATTTTCTGAATCATAATAGATATTCAACCTCTCTATTGTTGCTCTAAGACCTACACCGGTAAATATACCTTTTTTGATATTTTTAATTATTTTCTCATCAATGCCTATACCATTATCCTCCACAGACAGTATAATGTATTCTTCATAATACATAGCATAAATTGTAATTTCACCAGGTCCCAGTTTTCCCCTTATACCATGATTTATTGCGTTTTCAACAAGAGGTTGCAAAGTAAGGCGTGGGATTTTAATATTAAGCACTCTGTCGTCAACATTAATATTTATTTTAAATCTGCCACCAAATCTTATTTTTTGAACTGTAAGATAATTTCTTACCATAGCTATTTCTTCTTTAATAGTAATCTCCGCATTACCATTGCTTAAAAATAATCTGTAGAACTGACCTAATGCCTTAACAAATTCAACTGCTTGATCACTTTTTTTGGATAAAATCAGTGAACTAATAGCATCAAGGGAGTTATAAAGAAAATGGGGTTTAATTTGTTCTTGAAGCACATCAAGTTCGGCTTTCCTCTTTGTAGTTTGTTCTTCAATAATATCTATAAAAAGTTTTTTAATTTGACGAATCATCATGTTATAAATATTCTTTAGTTCACCTATTTCATCATTACATGTTTTTATATTTACTTCTTTGAATTTTCCAAGTTCCACTTCCTTCATTGCCTCAATAAGTGTTTGTATAGGACTAGTTATAATAAGTGAAGAAAATAAAAGACCTACAATAAGTAAAACACCATTTACTATTATTCCAATTAATAAGACAACATTATAACTTTTGTCCATTGTAGTTAATTCATTAAACAAATTAACACTTATAATTTTCCAACCATATTTATTCGCTAATTCTGTTATTATATATTGTTTTGAATTGATATTTTGTATTGCTGAGTAGTTTTTGCTGTTATAATTAAAATTCTGAAATAACTTTTTATTAGCAGGTAAATCCGCATTGATAATATTGTGATTTTTTTCATCCAGCAAAATAATGTTTCCTGCTGATGCATTACCATCATACAATGTATCTTTAATGTATTGGTCTGGAATATTAATTACCATTACCCCAATGATTTTTTGTGTGTTTAAGTCATTTATCACCCTTATCATGGAAACATAATTTTGAGAACCACTTTGAAATGTGCCTCCACCGTTTAATTTCAATAGATATCTTCCCTGTAGCTCCAACAGATTATTATACCAACTAGAAGTTTTTATAGACTCCAGATTAATACTTTTTGTTTGAGCTGTATTATCAATAAAATACTTATTGCCGTAATTATCAAAAATGTAAATTGAGGAGATGTTGTCATTAAAATTCATAAAGTCTGCCATATAATTGTCTATTTCCTGCTGATATGTAAAATTGCTTTTCTCGCTCCCGTTTCTTAAAATGTTCTGGATTGTCTGACTTGATATTAACATCTTTGACTGATTATCTGTTATGCCAATTATATAATTCATCTTTGAACTCACTGATTTTACAGCATCCACAGACATTTGCTTTACTTTGCCCGATATAGCTTTTTTGTCTATTTCCATAAAAAATAACATGATTAGTGATATTGAAAGTATAAATATCACTAAATAATAAAACACAATTTTTGTAGATATTTTTAAATTATTCAACCACATATTAAACCTATGCATAAATACTTATTTTTTCAAATGCCTTTTTAATTATGCTCATATACTCAACCTCACTTCTCTATTTGATCTATGCTTTTATCTTAATTTAATAAACTTACACATTTATCCTCCAAATCCATTAAAATAGTTTTTTCATTAAATATAATTAAGTAACAAATCACATTCCAAAAGAAAAATAGCAAAATCGGGCCGGAAATTTCCACTAAAAAATATAATAAACCTATTAAGCAAATCCAGTTTAATATTGTAATATGAATCTTTTTTAAAACGTAGTAAAAAGAAATTTTGATTACATCTTTTTTTCTGAATTTGAATCTAGATATAATAGGAAAAATATAAAATGTTATAGAAATGAAAATAAAAGCTACAGTTATTAAAATGAATTTAATTGATAACAAAATAAATTTATTTGACATAATTTGAACATTTGCATTTAAGTAAATAATATCAGCATAAATTACAATTGAAATTGCTAAAAATGATACCCAATAAAATAAAGCTTCACAAAAGTTTTTTCTATAGGCTTTAAAAAAATCCTTTGTCATATTAACATCATTTTCTATTACAATCTTGCCCATAACACTTAGGAGTGCTACTAAAGCCGGTCCTGTTGGAATCAAGGATATAACTGTCATTAGATTAAAAATAGAAGTTCCTTCAGCATTTGTAATGAGCCATACAGAAATAAATAATATGTTAGTCAGTGCAAAATAAAAACTTCCAAGCAAAAACCACCAAATATAATTAAATATTGTATAAAAAACGCCCTCTCCAAATTCCTTTTTCCTAGCCATAATAAAATATACACTCCTTTTCATTTAACAATCATCTTAGAACTAAATACACCTTGTCCTCTTATTTTTTTTAATTAATTTTCGAGTTCTCACTTTATGTTATGTAATAGTTGGCATCAAAAGTATGGTGCAGGGAACGGTTACATTATGAATATCAACATAACATCTTTTAACACCACTCATATTTGCTTATGATTTCAGTATAGTTCTAAATTTAAACATTTTCAATCTATTTTATAAAGCCATTTAGTTGCTTGTTCCAATTGCATCTATGGAAAAATCTATACGATTCTCATACCATACATTACTTGATTCTATAAGTTCTTCATTATGATGCTCAAAATACTTCAAAAATTATTTTCTCGTATACGGCAGCATTTCTTTATTAAGTTCAGCCAAATCACAAACAAAAGTAGGCCCGTAAAAAGCATCTTGATTACAATGATAAAAATAATTATGATCGTCACTTTTTTCACTCCATTCATTTGTTACTTTAAATGTAAGAGCATCTTAGCTTTTTCTCCAACAGAATATATAAAAAGTTTATGTAGAGGTCTTGTCATTGCAATGTATAGAAGTTTCACATCCAAAGGATCTGTTGAATATTCATATTTGCTTGCATTTGCTATAATTACCACATCAAATTCAAGTCCTTTTACTAAATAAGATGGAATTAGGGCTACTCCCCCATAAAATTCACTTTCATCTCCGTTAATTACTTTTATATTTAATCCGCAACTATTTAGATCTGATTTTAGCTTTGTGCATTCTTCTAATGTTTTACATATAATTGCGGCAGACTTAAATCCATCCTTCTTAATTAAATGCATTGTTTTACCGATGTCTTTTGCAACCTCTTTCAAAGTTGACTTTTCAATCACCTTTACTGCATCCCCATGTCTTATAACTGGTTTTGAAGGTGGTAGCTTGGGGTCATTTAAAAATTTAATTACTGCATTCGCTGCTTCCATTATTTCAATAGTCGTTCTGTAACTCTGTTCCAATGTAAGCATAGAATAATTATCCTCGCCAAAAATGCTTTCAGAAACACTTTTCCAATCATTTATTCCTCTATATGAGTAAATTCCTTGGCACAAATCTCCAAGGATTGTAAATGAGTTACTTCCTATAAGTTTTTTTAGCATAAACAATTGAAAAGCACTGAAATCCTGGGCCTCATCGATTACAACATGCCTTACAGTAATTTTGTCATCCAGTCCACTAATCATATATTTCATATACATCAGTGGGGCTAAATCCTCAAACTCTATTTCATTTTTAGTTAAATTATATAAAGAATCACCTCTTATTTGTTCCGCCGTATATGCATCAATATATGTGCAGCACAACTTTGAAAATAAAACTTTATCACTTAATAATTGTTTATAATATTCTAAGGGAGATAATATCTTTAGATTTGATAAGTATTCCTTAATAATGGTTTTAAAATGTTTTTTAACCTTTTTAATAAGGGAATCACGGGCACTAGCAAGTTCAATAATAGCCTTTCTTCTATCTGGTGACTGTCTCATAGTTAATCGTACTTCATTTATTTTTCTATCATATTCGCCTTCTATTTGGTTAATAATAGGTTCTTTTCTGTATTTTAAGGTATTTGTCATTGTTTTTTTTATTTCATTAATTCTCTGCATCAAAGGTAATCGCTTATAGTCCATGCAGAAAAGTTTATTTATTTCTTCATGTTTTATTAATACAAAACTGTCTATTTTAAAATCTTCTTTAGGAATAATACTTTTCTCAATAGTATTTATATAGTCCTCCAGTACATTTTTAAAGTCTAGTGAAGATTTAAAGGAAGATATGGTTTTAATGATTTCACTTTTAGAATTTTTATTGTTTACCAAAAAAGAAAGCTTTTCATATGGGTTTTGAAGTTTTAACTTTTTACCTATAACGTTCATGGCAAAGTCTTCAAATGTGGTTTGCAGTACGTTTTCCACCCCTAAATCCGGGAGCACTTCAGAAATGTAACTTAAGAAAAATTGATTTGGTGCTATTATCATGAAATTTTTTGGACTTAGCGTCTTTTCGTAATTATATAAAAGATAAGCAATTCTATGAAGGGCTATAGTTGTCTTTCCTCCACCTGCCGCTCCTTGTACAACTAAACATTTCCACATATCTGCTCTTATTACTTGATTCTGCTCTGCTTGAATAGTTGATACAATATCCTTTAGCCTTTTATCCTTACTAGCGCCTAGGGCTGCTTGAAGAAATTCATCATTTGTGGTTATATCAATATCATAAATTTCTTTTAACTCTGCATTTTCGATGGTATATTGTCTTTTCAATTTTATTTGACCTTTTATTGCACCCTCTGGACTTTGGTATAATCCATCTCCAAGTCTTCCTTCATAATAAAGCGTTGCAACCGGGGCCCTCCAATCTACTATAATCAGTTTCTGATCCTCATTTCTCAGCATTGATATTTTACCAATGTATAACTTTTGAATATCTACATTACCTTCTTCAATAAAATCCACCCTTGCAAAATAAGGTTTTACCATACTTTTATTTAGATTTTTTAACCTTTGTTCCAATGCTTCCTGAAGATTTGAATTGATTAATAATTCATTGTACTGCTCAGCATTATCCGAATTATAATGCTGCACACTGTATTCCACTTCTTTATCAATTTTTGATTTCTCATTTATAATATTTTTATTATAATTTTTTATATATTTTAAGGTATAATCTAGTTTTTCAAGCTCATTATTATAGTCAGGATGGTTTACCGCTGGCATCTTAACACCTCACATTTATCTTTGTTTTTTATTAAAGCCTTTGATTATTATATCATTTATCCCAAATAAGTTCTATATTTACAAGTAATATTATAATTAGGCATCTTCAAAGAAAATTAATATGCTATTCTGTTTTCTTTCAAAATCCTAAATTTTGTGGTAAAATTAATTGGTAGTAGTACTAATTTATTTGAACTTTCGGCAACTATTTTCTAAATAGTTACTTGATTTTTCAAAATATAGATGAAATATTCATTGATTATTCATAGAATTATGTTAAACTTGAATTGTATAGAAAACCTTTTCTTTTTTCAAAATTAAATTATACAGGGGGTTTTATTGTGAATGTATTAGTTTGTGGTGGCGCTGGTTATATCGGTAGTCACATGGTAACGTATCTTTTGGAAAATAAACATAGTGTTGTGGTTTTAGATAATCTTCAAACGGGACATAAAGAATCACTTTTAGGTGGAAAATTTTATCTTGGTGATTTAAAAGACAGTGATCTACTAAATAAAGTATTTACTGAAAACAAAATAGATGCTGTTATTGACTTTGCAGCAAATTCACTAGTTGGTGAAAGCGTTGAAAATCCACTGAAATATTTTGATAATAATATTGGTTCCACAGTAAATCTTTTAAAGGCAATGAGGGATAATGATGTGAAATATATTGTGTTCTCATCTACAGCCGCTACTTATGGTGAACCAGAAAGAATTCCAATTCAGGAGGAAGATAAAACCTTCCCAACAAATCCATATGGCGAATCAAAACTTGCTGTAGAAAAAATATTAAAATGGTGTGATAATGCTTACGGTATAAAATATACTGCACTTAGATATTTTAACGCATGCGGAGCTCATATAAACGGAAAAATCGGAGAAGATCATATACCAGAAAGTCATTTGATACCTATAATTTTACAAGTTGCATTAGGCAAACGTGAAAAAATAATGATTTTTGGTGATGATTATGATACTGAAGATGGTTCATGTGTAAGAGACTATGTTCATGTATCAGATTTAGCTTCTGCTCATTTATTAGCCCTTGAAAGACTTCAGAGCGGAAAAGAAAGCAAGATTTTTAACTTAGGTAATGGAACAGGTTTTTCCGTCAAAGAAGTTATAGATGTTGCAAGAAAAGTTACAGGTATTAATATTAAAGCAGAGATTGCTCCAAAGCGTCCAGGAGATCCAGCTACATTAATAGCCTCATCCGAGAGGGCACTAGATGAGCTTGGATGGGTACCTAAGTTTAACACTCTTGAAACTATAATTGAAACTGCATGGACATGGCACAAAAATCATCCTAATGGATATTGCAAATAAAGTTTTTGTAATAAGCATGAAATAAGGCATGTCAAAATAAAATTTTGACATGCCTTATTTTTAATATTATTATCACCATCTACATATACATAAAAAGGAACGTACGTAGTTTTAATTTAAACTATGTACGTTCCTTTAATTTTTGAAGTTATTCATTTTAAACTGCTTTGTCTGTAATTATTTTACTCTATGAGCACCTTCACCAATTCCAGTAGCATAAAATGTTGGTTCATAGCCTATTCTCTTTGTGTAGTTTTCATTTACTCTTTTAGTAAATGACTCTATTTTGTCTTTTTCTACTAGTGCAATTGCACACCCTCCAAAACCTGCTCCTGTCATTCTTGCACCTATGCAACCATCACTAAGAAGCGCTTCTTCTACGATGGCATCAAGCTCTATGCCTGTAACTTCATACAAATTTTTTAATGAATGGTGAGATTCAATAAGTAATCTTCCAAATTCAATAAGTTGTCCACTATTTAAACAATTGAAAGCGCTAATTACTCTTGCATTTTCATACACTGAATGTTTTGCTCTATTTTTAATTTTTTCATCTGTAAACAAATTTTCCATCTTATCAAATTCTTCTGGTTTTAATTCACAGATATTTTTTACGTCTTTAACTTTTCTTATTATTTCTAGTGCTTTTTCACATTCAGATCTTCTTTCATTATATTTTGATTCATTTAATGCACGCCTTTTATTTGTATTCATTATGACAATTGCATAATCTAAAAGCTTTACATCTGCATATTCATATTTTAGTGTTTCACAATTTAAAAGGATGGCTTTAGCTTTTTTACCCATACCGATTGCGAATTGATCCATAATTCCGCAATTAACACCAACAAAATCATTTTCAGCTTGTTGTGACATTTTTACAATGTCAATCATATCAATTTTGTCATTATTAAATAGATTGTTAACCATTACACCAGTAAGAACTTCTAGTGATGCTGATGAAGATAATCCTGCTGCATTTGGTATATTACCACTTACTAATATATCCATTCCCTTAACATCATACCCATGATCAAGCATAACCTTCATTACACCTTTTGGATAATTAGCCCAATCAGCTGCCTTTTCAAATTTTAAATCCTTAAGGTCTGAATTAACCTTTAAATCAAAATTCGTAGACGCGAAATTAATTTTATTGTCATTTCTTATTTTAACTAGTCCTACGGTTCCAAAATCTAAAGCACATGGAAATACAAATCCCCCATTGTAGTCAATGTGTTCGCCTATAAGATTTATTCTTCCTGGCGCGAAAAATGTAGCATCACTCTTTACCCCATAAATTTTTGTGAAAATTCCCTCTAACTCTTTAATATCCATATCGTTACCTCCATATTTTTTATTAATATATTAATTTAATAATTTAAGAAAACCTTTTCTATAATTCTAAATTCAAAGCGCACCTATAATGGTACGCATAATCAACAAATAAATTTAATATAAAATATTTAGTATTTAATTTAAGAAAACCTTTTCTTTAATTCATATGTTATCATATATCTTGAATTAATGCAATATAATATTTGGAAAATGGCTACAGGAAATTTCCAGTAGCCATTTTTTTAAACTATTTCTAATTCGTCGATATCAATCCCGTTTAAAATATCTTTTAACTGTTTTAGTTCTTCTTTATTTAATGTTATTCCTTTTCCCATTTTCTCGTGGTTTTCATCCCACTCACGAATATCAACCTTTGCCTTTTTATTGTTCCAAGTCATTAAATTAACTTCTCTTTTCCAACCCTTTGCATTTTCTGATATAGTGCCTAAAGTCTTTTTAATCTCAAATTTAAATTCTGCCATTTTTATCTCTCCTCATATGTGATGCTATGATATATTTTAACCTATAGCACAAGTAATTTCAATATCATTTTCTTCACTATCAGTAAACTCGAAAACCTTATTTTTCCTATAACAGTTAAGAAAAAAACACTTGAACAAAATGATCTTATCTTTAAATTAAACTTCCTAAAATCCTCTCCCCAAAAAGTCCTTTAACTTTTCTCTCTTCTCTTTTCTCTCTTAACTAGTTGTTGATCGCGTCTGCCCAAAATTGCCACTGAACAGTATCTCCTGAATTAAGTTTATACCCAGAAGCGCCTACGCTTGCTTTTTTACCATTAACGTAATAGACCCATCCACTACTTGGTCCTTTACTTTTCTCCTGCTGGTGATTTATATCTGAAACATAAATTCCAGTAATACTACTAGTATACTGAATATATATGCCCTGTCTTTTTAATACACTTATTGTTATGTCTGCAACTGACATTCCAGCTAAGGTTTCATGAGAGCTGAAATTTTTGCTACTGTCTTCATGGTCAACGATACTAAAATTAGCCTCTTCAGTATTATTTTTTACTGAACTAGTAACTTGTGAACTCTTATCTGATTCTCTTAAACTACTCGTTGTATTTTTAGGGGCATTTTTATCATTTGCAGCACTACTTTTTGAAACAGTACCATTTTGTGGCGTATTAACTGAAGTAGTATTATTCGTATTAGGTGAATCATTGTTAGCTACCTTAGATTTACTATCCCCTACACCTGTATTGTTAGCTGAAGAAGTACTACTCCCCTGTATTTTGGAGGAGTTCGTCCCTGCTTCATTTTTTTTAGTATTTAAAACTTTTTTTGTTGATGCTACATCTTTACCTGCCGCAGTTTCAATTTGCTGTGATGTTATCTTTTGCTGAATATGATTTCCTAGTATTCCAGCCACGCAGCAGATAAATATAACAAGTAATATTAATACAGTCTTTCTTTTCAATTTATATGCACCATCTCTTTCTATAGAACAAAACCAAACCAGATTCCAAGATTTCAGTTTGTTATTTTACTCCTACTTTTCTTCTTCCTCTTAGAACTATTGTTCCTATAATGCCCAAAGCTATCACTATAAGCAATGCACAAATAACAATTTCAGAATCAATAAAGTTACCTTTAGACCCTAGTGTTTTGGATGAATTTTTTACTAGTTTTGGGGATAGATTTTTTACTAGTTTTTCTTTATTTTTCTGTGGACTTGAATCCTTAGTACTTGGTGTACTGCTAGGACTTGATAAAGCCGCCACATCTTCTGTTAGTGTTGTTTTCTTAGAAGTCATCTGTGGATTTTGTAATAATACAGTTTGTACTGGTTCTGCCGTAGCCTGAGCTATTTTTGCACTACTCTGCTGACCAGATGCTGCCGCTTTCACTGGTGCTTGCACTGATGCTACTGGTGTTTTTTCAGACTGCCCACCTTGATTAGCTGGATCAGCACTATTTCCAGAAGTATTCTGTTTATCATAAATAGGAAGTGTGCTTGCATCTATATTGCTAGTATAAAAATTATAGCTGCCACTATTGTTAAAATTCTTAAGTGTAATAAGTGCTCTTAATGCTTCCTCTGTTGATAAAGCATTACCTGATGAATCGTCACCTAAAGTATGTTTGTAGTTACCATTTGTTCCTTTAAATGATAATAGAGCTTTTACTAAATTTCCATTTGTTTTAACAAAAGAACCTTGTGCTGGGTCTATTCCAATTGATGTAAGCCCCAGTATTACCATTGAAAGAGTTTCGCTGGCTTTACCATTAGTTGAAGAAATATATCCACTATTGTCTTCAACGCTAGAAAGATATACAACTGCGCTATCTACTGAAGCCTTAACATTGTTATCAGTATTATAATAAGGCGCTAATGCGTAAAGAGCCATTCCTGTTATATCAGGGTCTGGCGAATTACCAGTAAATGTCCATCCACCTGTAGGTATTTTCTTATTTATTATGGCATTTTTAATATCATCTTTTGTTATTTTATACTTGTTATTTGGGACATTTGCATAGTTGTATGTAATTAATGCAAATATTAAATCATTAATCTGAAAATTATTTATATCTCTATTAAAAAGTTCCCCGACTAAATCTTGTCCCTTAAAATTATATGGTGTATATCCTACTGAAGTAAGTGATATAATTATTTTTTCAAGATCCGCATTACTTATATTCTTAACTCCATTATCATTTATATTATTTGCAAAATCCTGAACAAATTGTTTGTTTGGGTTTAGCCCTAGCTTTTCCATATCAACTGCCAGCCATGGATCAGAAAATTTTGACAAAGCATTTGCAGTATTAGAAATTTCTTTGTCTACATCTGCTAAAATCTCATTATTGTCTATGGTACTGCTGTAACTTGAATCTTTATAACTAAATCCTGGCGCTGTTTTCCCATCAATATTAAAAGATCCCTGATCCATTACCACTGTAGGCGATTGATCTTTGTTATATCCACTTATCTTATAAGTATGGCTACCATATTTAAGACCTTTCACTTGTATATTCCCGTTTACATTAGTACTATAGTTTTCATTATCTATAATAACCGTAGCTCCTGCTATTGGCGAATCCTTAGGTATTGGGTTCCAATTACTATCATAAGCATCATGTTTCCAGCTAAATGTCATTGTAAAATCAGCACCAGGTTGTACTACTTCAGGACTGAATTTTAATGAATTTAAAAAGGGCGTATTCATTTCCTTGTTTCCATAATAATATATGATTTCGTCACCTGTTTTTGGCGTATAAGGATAAGGTGAATCTACAGTTTTTCCATCTGCGTGTTTTACATAACTCGTCCATCCATCATACCCACGCTGAATACTTCCCGATTTTATATTATCAATTTCTGATAAATAAGTCTTGTCTCCTACAAACTCAATTTTATTTTGCTTAAGAACGTCGATTGCTACTTCTGCTGATGTAGTGCCGGTGCCGTACCCTTGAGTAATTGTACCATTAAGCCCTTCTATTCTAACAAGGCAATTTCCAGTTGTATCAGCGTTTGCTACGGCTACCGTACTACTAAAAGAAAGCGTCATTGCCATTAAAAAGGTTAGTAAAATACTTCCTATTCTCTTCAAATCTATTCCTCCTCGTATTTTTTTATATATGTAACTTCAAGTCTTCTTTTAAATCTATCAAGTACTCTATAAAACACATCAAAAAATATTATACAAAACACAAAACTGCTTGCTGCATGTGCTAAATCAAAGGTTATACCAGTAAGATATGCTAGAAAAATGCTTTTTAAAGTAAGTGGTTTTATAAATCCTACAACATACCATAAGTCCATAATCCAATCAAACATGAATCCATAAAGGAAACAAATAAACGCGAAGACTTCAGCTGATACATGACTTTTCTTTCTACCAATAAGGCCAGAAATGAAACCAACCGTGCCCCAAGCGAACATCTGCCAAGGTGTCCAGGGCCCCTGTCCTAAAAATATATTAGAAACAAAAGCAGTAGTGCTTCCAATCAAAAAACCTTCGTAGGGTCCAAATACAAGCCCCGAAATAGCTACAATAAAAGTTGCTGGTTGCATATTGGGAAAGGGTGCGAATACAGCCCTTCCAATTGCACCAAAAGTACTTAATGTAGCAATCAGAGCAATTTCCTTATTTCCTAGAGAACTTTTTTCGAAATATATGTAACTTAATACTAATATAATCATAACTCCTAGGGTAATAATCCATGAAAGATCCCCCTTAAACGTAAATGTTAAAAAGCCAAGAATACCAAAAATTAATATGGTGAGTGTTATAATTATTTTTTTCATATTATTTCCTCATTTTCTATATACAATTCCTGTGCCTGTTTTAATGTAAAAATATTTTTTCCCGAACTTCGAATTAATTTATTTATGGTGGTGGTATAAAATATACCATCCCCAAGAACTTCTTCACCATTGCCTTTGGCTACTTTTTCACCATTAAACATAAGCATAAATTCACTGCAAAACTCACCTGCAAAGTCTGTATCATGAGTTATTAACAATATTGTTGTGCCATCATTATTTATCCTCTTAAGCATATTACCAAGGTTTTCTTTTATCTTTATATCAAGCCCTCTGGTAGGCTCATCTAACAATAATATTTCAGGTTTTAGTACCATAATTGAAGCAATTGCAACCCTTTGCCTTTGCCCACCGCTCAAATCTCTTGGATTTTTGTCTTTAACATCATATATATCAAAAGATTTTAGTATTTTCTCAATTAAGGTGTAATCCTTAATATTAAAGTTATCCAGTGTGAATTTTATTTCTTCATAAACAGTTTCTTTTGTTAGATAATCATTTGGATTTTGTGACACATAACCTATAGTAGCTGCCATATCTCTTAGTTTCACTTTGGAGACTTCTCTTCCAGAAATTTTAATGCTTCCACTATATTTTTTAATACCAATTATAGCTTTCATAAAAGTGCTTTTACCAGCACCATTTGCCCCAAGAATTCCAAGAAAATCTCCTTTTTTAATGGCGATATTTAAATCCTTAACTGCCTCATAATTATCATAATTGCAGACAAGATGCTTAATATCAATAATAGTCTCACCAATGTTTTTGGCTTTATTTATCGGATTATTAAATTTAAGTTTTGCTATAATCTTTCTCATTTCTTTTAAATCTAACGGCATTTGTCCAATTTTTAGTGATTTAGCAAACTTAAGATAAGTTGGCAGAAAATCCAAAAGTCTTTTATCTGGACTTTTATAATAAGATTCTTTTGCCCCATAAAAAATCATATTACCTTCATCCATAACTGAAATTTTATCAGCCAAATCAAACCATCTATCAACTCTTTGCTCAATTACTATAATTGTTATACCAAGTTCTATATTTATCTTTTTTATAATTGCACACACTTCATCCGCAGCCGATGGATCAAGTTGTGATGTAGGTTCATCTAAAATAATGCATTTTGGCATATAGCTAAGTGCTGCAGTAATAGCAACCTTTTGTTTTTCCCCACCTGAAAGTGTCACAATATCCCGGTAAGCAATGTTTGAAATATTCGTAAACTGAAGGGATTCAAAAACTCTTCTTTTTATTTTTCCCTCGGGAGTCCCAACATTCTCAAGGCCAAATGCAATTTCCCTATGAACTCGATTCATGGTAAGCTGTCGTTCAGGATCTTGAAACACCATGGTTATTTCCTTTGCTCTCTCTTTTTGACTGATATTTCTTATATCTAGGCCGCTAATATAAACATTTCCACCAATAGTTCCTCCATAAAAATCTGGAACAGTTCCTGTTATACATTTTGCCAGGGTTGATTTTCCCGAACCAGATTTTCCTGTTATGAGCAAAAGATCCCCTTTTTCAACCTCAAAATTAATATTTTTAAGTGATTTATTTTTTTCTCTAGGATAATAATAATCTAAGTTTTTAAGTTCAATATATGACATGATTTTTCTCCTTTAGAACGTTATACAGTTCTACTGCTAAGACAATTGTTAAAATGAAAATTGTTAAAATTCCTTTATTAATTATTTTGCTTAAATTAATATCATCGTAAACATTAAAATTATCCATGCCTAAAGCTTTAATTATAATGAAAACTCCTAGAAGCATAATTGATGAAAAGAAAATTATATAATCACAATTTTTAAATTTCTGCCTATCATATACTGTTCTCTTTGAACTTAGAAAACCGCGTGTAAAGGACGATTCTCCAATGTCAAAAGCACTTTCTAGTGAATCTTCAAGGATTACAGATAAAAGTGGAACATAACTTTTTATTTTATTTTTAAGACCTTTTACCTGAAAATCTACACCTCTTATACTGTAAATTTCCTTTAATGAAGTCATCCTTTTTTTCATTTGAGGAAACATCTTTAATGAGATCATCATGGTGACTGTGGTTTTTGGCATTACACTAGAAAAAAAGGAAACCGCCTTATCTGAATCTATCATAACTCCAAGCAGAGTAAATATTAAAATTACCAGCAAAAGCTTAAAAGAAAGAGAAAATGCATATATAAATGCTTCCAGCGTAAATGCTCTATTAAATAGAACAAATATTACCGTTTTACCTTGGGTTACAAAGATCAAATTAATAATGATTGTTAGAATCGCAAATGGAATAAACAATAACATACTTCTTTTTAATGATGACAATCTACCAGTTACCACCAAAATACATATAATAGGTATGAATGCTCCCGCAATTATAAGTGGATTATCTGAACCTATTACCAAAATCAATAATACAAAATTAAGTACAATTGCTGAAAATACATGGATGTTCTGAATTTTTTTTTTCATTTTTCTCCTCAAAAAAATATGCCAGACATCTGTCTGACAAAGTTTATTTCTGCCGAATACAAAAAATTCGACATAATATAATACCTTTGCCTTCCCTCCGAAGGTGGATAAATTACGAAAACATAAAAGATATCCTGACTTGTACTTCATCTTAGTGACACTCTTCCCAGAAAAAACTTTCCAGTGATAATGTGTCATTTATCTGTACTCACAGTAGCGGGGGCTGCTGCGGATTTAAACCGCATTCCCTTTTATATTTTCATATTAAATTTTTAAATCATAACTTATTATTGCACTTCTAATTATAATTTATGTTAACACAATGTCAACATATTTCTTATTTTTTGATATTCTACTTATTCTTATACTGTTCCTCAAAATTTCTATTCATATTACTCTCAAATTCTTTTGTATATATAGTTGAAAATTCTTCTGGAGTGATTTTAAATCTGTTTAAAACATCCGAATAATACATTAATACATCACCTAGTTCTTCAATATGATAAAAGCCTCTGTAAAAATACAGAAGCTTTTATCATGGCAGTTGAATTTTATTTTATTTAAATATCTTAATACGTTGTTCTAATGGTTGAAATTGTTTTTCATCAGGCTTAGCTGTTGGTTTACCAAAAGGCATTTGTGCAATCAGTTTCCAATTGCTTGGTATTTTCCATTCATTCTTTACATCATCTTCAATAAGTTCATTATAATGTTGTAATGATGCCCCTAAACCTTCAATTTCTAATGAAGTCCAGATTGCATATTGGTGCATACCACTTGTTTGCTGAGACCAAACAGGGAAATTATCTTTATAAAGAGCAAATTGTTCTTGTAACCCTTGAATTACCGCACTGTCTTCAAAGTATAAAACTGTACCATATCCACTTTTAAATGAATTTATTTTATCTTCAGTAGCGCTAAACTGATCAGCAGGAACTATCTTCCTCAAAGCTTCTTTTGCTATATCCCATAATTTGTCGTGATGTTTTCCCAGTAATAAAACCACTCTTGAACTTTGAGCATTAAATGATGATGGTGTATATTTTACAGCATGTTCAATGACCTCTTTAATTTTCTCATCTGTAGTTACTACCTCTTTGCTAATTCCATAAATTGAACGTCTGTCTGCAGTTGCTGTATAAAAATCCTTTGTCATATTAATCATTCCTTCCAAATGTATTTATTTTTTATTTATTTGCATATAATCAAATATTATTCCTTATACAAGCATCTACTTGTAAATGCTTATTATCATTGTTTACATTAGTTAATTACATTTAGTAACTATCTCTATATTCATTATGGCATACCATTTTTCATTAGTCAATGATTATTTAAAAAAATATTTTAATATTTATAATTTATCCAAATCATTTTCTGAGCACACTTCAATATCATTTTTAATTAATAATTCTGCAGTTAACCCCGTACCATTTATTAGTTGCCCTGTAAAAGTTCCATCATGTATAAGTCCGCAACCGCATGATGGACTTTTAGACTTTAGTATTGCTTTTTTTATCCCTATAACCTTTGAAATTTCTAAAGCTCTTTCTGCTCCTAGCGCAAACTTTTCAGTTAAATCTTGTCCATTCTTGCTAATAACTTTTTTGTTTCCCATTCCATCTATAACAATTTCACAACTTGTTCTTGGAGTCCCGAGCCCTGCTAATTGCTCTGGGCATATTGCAATAGCTTTTCCTGCCTTAACTAATTCACATATAACATTGTTTTCACTGTTTTTCCCGTCATATCTACAATTTACTCCCGCTAAACACGCACTTACTAGATACATAATAAATATCTCCCATTTAATTTTATTTATTCACTATTTTAAATTCATCAGTTTCATGTCCAAAAATTATCTTTACCCAAGGATAATTTTTAATATATTCCTTTAGCTTTAAAAAACTTTCCCGTCCCTCTTCTATATTTGAGGAGAATTTTCCCGTTTCTATGCCAAGCTCAAATCCTTGTTTTGATATGCAAGCATCCCCAGTTATTAATGCCTGTGTTTCTACTCCATTGACTATATAAGAAATGTGTCCCTTTGTATGTCCTGGAGTAGAAACTGCCCAAAATGAACCATCTCCAAAAACATCAACACATTGTATTTCTCATGTCTAATTATATGTGCTAAAACTGGTGTATTTACAACTCCGTCTTTAAGCTCTTTGGCATATATATTCTTAAGATTCAATAATCCTGATATTTTGCAAACAATCCTTCCTGTATTTAGAGTTTCTATGCTTATGGACCTAGGCTTTTTTAGTACAGATTCCCAATTATTATAATCTGATTTTCTCACTATAAAATTGCTAATATTACTTACTCTCATAAAATATCTCCTTTGAAAGTTTTTTAGTTTATTCGCATTTAAAGAACATTCATTCTTCTTTATCTTTATTATTCTCCAATAAATTATTAAATCTCTGCATCGGTCCATCCCATATTCCAACGATACTATTCATATCTTGATAATTATTAGATGTATATTCTCCAATTACATTACGCCAAAAAACATGAGCACTTCTATTTTTCGCCAATTCTTTTAATTCCCAAGTTCCACGAAATTTATTAAAGACATTAAAAACTGCTATTTTCCCAACACCCCTTCTTCTATACTTTTTCATTATAAAAAATTCAGCTATACTATAATCTATTGGTTCTGCCTCAACAATACCGTATTTATTCACAAGAATGAAACCTGCTAACTTTTCATCTACCTTAATAATAAAAGGATACCTGCCTTTTTCTGTCCAATAATTATCAAGATAGTTATATCCATATAATCCGTGTTCGTCTAAATCAACATCATCAAATTCTGACATATCATAATTGTATAATTCCATCATATTCCTAATCACTATTTTATCTAAGATAGATGCTTCAATAACTTCTATATTCATTTCTATAACTCCCTCAGTATTCTTTTTTCCATTCGTATAATTATATACTACCTGGAATTGTTATGTATGTAAATGTACTATTTGTAAAATATTAATATTTTATATTTGCTTAAAAATATTAAACGTTGTATTTAGGTGACCTTACCCAAATACAACGTTTTTTAGTTGTTCCCAAATCTATTTGCTACCTAAGTTAATTAACCTTAAATTTATTTATCTCAGCAGTTAACTCCTCTGCTAATATTTTTAGATCACTTGAATATTTTGTGAACTGTTCCATGGTTGCTGATATTTCTTCTGTAGATGCCGTAACTTCTTCAGATGCAGAAGCCGTTTGTTCTGATATAAATGAGATATTCTGAATTTCTGATATTGTGGATTGTTTTTTAGCATCTATATCAATAATTGAAATCTTTACTTCGTCAACTTTTTTAATCATTACGTTAATTGATTTTAGTATTTTACTAAATATTTCCTTAGTTTCAGTAACTGCTAGCTCCTGTTCATTTACTACGCTTTCAGTTAATTTAATTGCTCCTACTGCTTTATCTGATTTTGTCTGTATCATTGTTATAATTTCCTTTATTTCTTCTGTTGATTTTTTTGACTGTTCAGCAAGTTTTCGTATTTCTCCTGCTACTACTGCAAAGCCTTTACCTGCTTCACCAGCACGGGCAGATTCTATACTTGCATTTAATGATAAAAGATTCGTTTGTGCTGTTATACCCACTAATGTTTCAGATATAACATTTATTTGCTTAGTGCTTTCATTCATGTCTTGAACTATATTGTTAACTTCTTTTGTTGATGTTTTAGTTCGATTTGATTTTTCAATTAAGCTATCAACCATGCTTAATCCTTTTGAGCCTAATTCTTTAGTGCTACTTGAAAGTCTATCCATTTGCTTAGATGTAATACTAATTTTATCTATTTTACTAGATAACTCTTCCATATCAGAAGCACCATTTTGGGCATTTTGAGCCTGCTTGGTTGCTCCATTTGCAACTTCCTCTATTGCCTTTGCAACTTCACTTATAGAAGCTGTTACTTCCTCTGACATACTTGCAAGATTTGTAGATGTTTTTAAAACCGTCTGAGATGAGTTTGTAACATTATTCATAAGATTTGATATGTTTTTTATCATTAAATTAAATGATATAGCTAAATCTTTGAATTCATCTTTTGTTGAAGCGGTTATAGACATTGTCAAATCTCCATTTGAAGCTTTAGCAAATGCCTCTTTTAATTTTTTGATGTTAAGAGCTATCCCCTTACTTAGTATTAGTGACATAGCTGCTGAAATTAATCCCATTAGTAATATTAGTAATAAAGTTGTCTTTAAAATAGAATTTGTATCATTTGACAACTCACTTTCATCTAACGTAGCAACTAACTTCCAACCTGTTAATTTATTTGTTTGATATACTCCAAATTTTTTCGTACCATTATCCTCATAATTTACAAATCCACTATTTCCTGATTTTGCTCTATTCCAAAATGATAACTTAGATGCCATACCAGTGTTAATAAGATTTTTTTGTGGATGAGCTATAATTTTACCGGATGTTTCAGCAATAAACACATATCCTGAACTCCCTATCTTTCTTGTTGATATTCTCTGTGCAATTGTAGTTAGTGAACAATCCATTTCTACAACCCCAACTACCTGTCCATTTTTTTCCACTGTTCGTGCAAGTGTTATAACGTTATTTCCAGTTCCAACATCTTTATATGGAGGAGTTATTATAACTTCACCTTTATGTTGCATAGCTTGTTTATACCAATCTCTTGTAGTTGCATCATATCCATCTGGCATTTTATCACTAGGATATGTAGCGAACTTGCCAGAAGCAGTTCCATAAGAGATATCAAGTATATCTTTATTACTTTCTTTTACACTTTTCAATATATCAGGCACGTAGTTAAAATTATCACCTGTATCAGCATTTACAAAATTATAATTACTTGATGTTGTATAAATCATTTCATTAAATCCATTAAAGTAATCCGATAATCCATTATTAATTTCCGTAAGTGTTTGTGTGCTTGTAAGTGTTAATTTATTACTAAGGATTGATTTTGATTGATTATACGATCCAATTCCCAATATAACTAATGGGATTATACAAATTCCTACTAGACTAATAATCAATTTAGTACGAATACTGTTTAGATTTAAATTTTTAAATTTCATTTTATATACCCCTCTTTTGTTTACCTAATATATACTATATTAAATTATATTTCGACTGAATTCAACTCATATCAAGTATTTTTTGAATGTTTTTTTAAATTTTAAAAAAATTATTAAAAAAGAGCATAAAAAATAGGACTAAGAAAACAGCTTAATCCTATAAAAACTATTCTTGGGCATCATATGTTTTTATTGTACATCTTCCCCTATGCTTTTTATACTTAATATTGTTCCAATAATAAAGGTTGCGCCTAAAACAGCAATACCCAATGTATAATTTGTATAAGTTCTGCCATTTTCATGAGGGCTTAATATAGTTGGAATACTCCAAGGGAATAAAGTATTAAATGGTGTGTTCATTACTATGAGATTAAGTGTAATAGCACTTACTCCGAGTATAATTGGTGGAATTATACTTTTATTATGAATACCTAGGAATGCTACTATAGGAATTAATGCAAAGTGCATAATAACCATAAAGACATAGGTTTTACTGTAATAGAGTAGACTACTAAGCGTTAATGGTTCATGTTTTATAGTCAATCCTAAAAGCAATAACACAATAAATGAAGATATAAGTGTAATGGAAATAAGAATTAGCATGACAATAAGTTTACCGATAAAAAAACGCATTCTACCTATTGGATAAGTAAACATACTATTCACGGTATTTTCTTGGTATTCCCTAGAAAAAATAAATCCTGCTACTATAGAAAACAATGCCACCCCCATTAGCATGTTGATAAGCATTTCAGCCATTGTAAAATAATACTGCCAAGTAATTATAGGATATTTTTTATTGAATGCATATATAGAGAACGTTAAAATGTCAGGTAAAAAAGCGCATAGAGGAATACACCACAAAACTTTACATTTTCTTAGTTTAAGGAATTCAGCATTGATAACAGTTGTTAGGCTAGCTATGTTGTTCATTTATGTTCCCCCCTATTTGTCCAATGAAATAATCCTCAAGACTGTCTCTAATTAGAGATATTTCCTTAACCTCAACATTGTTCTGTACTAGCATTCTATTAATATCTGAACTTTCCGTTAACTTTTCATAAATCTTAATCACTCCAGGTTCTGAAATCAAATAATCTTTTATGTTCAATTTTTGTTCTAATATAAATACGGCTTCTCGATCCTTGTTAACCTTAAGCTGAATATAATTTCTATTTTTCTTTTTTAAAGCTTCAGTTCCTACTTCTTCCAGGAGTTTACCATGGTGTATTATACCAACTTTAGTAGCTAACTGCTGAATCTCGCTTAGAATATGGCTTGATATTAATACAGTTATTTGCCTCTTCTGTGATAAATCAAGTATAAGTTGTCTTATTTCTTTTATCCCCATAGGGTCTAACCCATTTGTTGGTTCATCTAACACTAGAAATTCAGGATTATGAAGCAATGCTCTTGCTATACCAAGTCTCTGCTTCATACCCAAGGAAAATTCTTTTGTTTTTCTATTTCCCGTATCGAGAATTCCAGCTATTTCTAAGGATTTTTCAATACAGTTTTTGTCAGGAACCCCCATAAGTTTTCTGTGTATTTCTAAATTTTCCACCGCAGTTAAATTCTCATAAAAACCTGGAAACTCAATAATAGAACCAACTCTTGAAAAAGCATGTTTTTTGTCCTCACCTACATTTTCGCCGAATAGCTCAATGTTCCCATTTGTAGGCTTAATTAATCCCATAATCATTCTCATCGTAGTTGTTTTACCTGCACCATTTTCACCGAGAAATCCATAAATATCCCCTTTTTCAATTGTCATATTTAGATTGTCTACAGCTTTATGTTCTTTGTACTGTTTAGTTAGATTATAAGTTTTTAATATACAGTCCATCGTCGTCTCCCCTAACATTAGTATATTGTGCTATTTATAGAATACTATATTAATTTTAAATAACTCTAACAAAACCCTTACAAAAACCTTAAATAGCTAACGTAAAACTTTCAGAAGCTTTACGTTAGCTATTTATATAATGGTAATGAAAATGAAAAAGTAGTTTTCTTATTGGGTACGCTTCTAACTGAAATTTTTCCATTTAACCTGCTCACAAGTTTTTTAACTATTGCAAGCCCCAATCCACTTCCATGTAATTTTTCATTTCTTGATGGTTCTGCTGTATATAATCTATCAAATATATATGGACTATCCTCTTCAGGAATGCCAACTCCTCCGTTCCATATATCTACCCAAGCCATGGAATTTTCCTCTCTAATTTTTAAGCCAATTATTTTTTCGTCTTTTCCATGTCTAAGTGCATTAAGTAAAAGATTAGATAGTATTCTATCAATTGCTTTGCTATCACCCCACACAAAAAAATCATTTTGCGGTATTTCAATAGTTGGTTCAATATTTTCATTTACAAATTCTTGATAAAATCCTACTAATACTTCTTGAACCACATTTGTTAAATTAATTTTTTCTACCTTGATTAGTACATCTTCTGCTTCAATTTTAGAAATCTCAAAAAATTCTTCAAGTAAATAATGCAATTTTTCAGCCTTAGAATATACTATATCTATAAAGTACTTTTTTTCTTCATTATTTAACTTAGTGTCCTTCTTTAGAGCTTCTAAATACCCAAGAATAGACGTTAATGGAGTTCTCAAATCATGTGATATATTAGATACCATTTTTTTTCTTGATTGTTCCAGATATTCTTTTTTTTCAGCGATACTTTGAAATTCATCTATTATAGAGTTTAGGTTAACCCCCAAGTTTTGTATGCTCTTATTTGAAGAATAAAAACGTAACCTAGTGTTAAAATTGCCATCTTTTATATGCTCTAATGTTCTATTGATTTCATTTATGTGCTTAGAAAAACAAATGTTCCTAAATATTAAAATACAGCATGTACATATTAAAAATATTAAAAAGTATATATTCATTGTAATATTCCCCCTAGCTTATAGCCTATTCCCCAAACTGTTTTTATATATTGTGGACTGGAAGAATTATCTTCAATTTTATTTCGTAAGCGACTAATATGTACCATTACAGTATTCTCATCAGTGATATATTCCTCTTTCCAAACAGCATTAAAAAGTTGAGATTTAGTGAATACTTTATTGGGATAAGTCATAAAAAGCTCTAATATCTCAAATTCCTTTGCAGTAAGTGGTATATCTTTTTCGCCAACATTAACCTCATAAGTATCTAAATTCAACTGAAGTTTTCCGTGATTTAAGGTTTTAGTTTCTTCAATTTTACCATTATTAAAATTTACATATCTTCTTAATTGAGCTTTAACTCTTGCTATGACTTCTCCTATATCAAAAGGCTTGGTAATATAATCGTCCGCTCCTAATTCTAGTCCAAATATTTTATCTGTTTGTTCATCCTTTGCAGATATAATAATTACTGGGATTGTACACTTTCTCCTTATTTTTAGAAGTACTTCTCCACCATTAAGTTTTGGTAGCATTAAATCTAATATTACCAATTGATATACTTTATCTCCAAATTTATTTATTGCTTCCATACCATCAAAACTACAATCTACAGCATATCCTTCCTTTCTCAAATAATTTGAAATAAGATAGTTAATTTCCTTATCATCTTCAACAACTAAAATATTTGTATCTTCCAAGTGTATTCCTCTCTCCATAACTTTTATTTATATATATACTTTTCAAAACAAACCGCCTCTGAATTGCTAACATATCTCTCACTTAATAACATTGAAAATTACACTATCTTCAGATTATGCTCGTACCCCTATATATAATGATGATGTCTTTGGTTCAATTGAGACACCATTCCATCTATTGCCCATCCCAATATCTTTTGGCGTTACGTTTTGATAATGTCCTTCCATACCATCAATTTGAACATTCATATTCTCATCAATGGTAACTATGACATGTAATGGCTCCTGGTAAAGAATCAAATCCTTCAGATAAGGGTATTTTTTATGTATTTTATTACTATAGTTAAAGGTTTCCTTCATTCCATGCCAAATATAAGACATAGAATTTACTGTATAATAATGAATTCCATTAATAACTTTCACATCATCTCCATGGTCATGACCATTCATACAAAACAGAACTTTATTTCCATTGCAATTCCTTTGTTCCAGAATTGCTCTGACTTCTTCACGATTAGAGATTCCTCGCTTCATAAAATCATTTGAAAGACTTTGATGTGAAAAAAACACATAATAAAATTGTTCATCCTTTATTTCATTTCTTAGCCACGCTATTTCTTTCTGTGGAATATAAGGATAATCATTGGTTGTCTTATCGTAGTTACGTCTGCAATATGGTTCACTTCCATTGGAAGTTTTGATGTAATTTGCATCGAGCATGATAAATTTCACATTACCAAATACAAATGAGTAATAACCATTCCCAAGCTCAAGAAATTTAAGCACAGTTTCAATTGGATAAGTATCGCAATTATGATTTCCCACGTTAAAGAAACACGGAACACCCAGTTCTTTCAATTGAATGATTATATGCTTGTTCTCATCTGTTGGATGACACATATCTCCTAGTTCAATAATAAAATCTACATTCTCTTTTTTTACTGAATTAATAAATTCACGTATTCGTCTATCTCCGTCATGAATGGTATCATGATGCAAATCCGTAAAAACTGCAAACTTCAATTTTAAATCATCTCCATCACTTTCAAAAGTTATTATTTTTAACTTATTCCTCTAAGGCATGTATTTTCATCCATCATTTAAAAAATATTTAAATTGCTCATAGAAATATTATACACTTATAACCCTATAAATTCCATAATAGGATATTTGAGTTTTTATGTTATGGCTTACATTATTCTTTATCAGAAAATCAGTTTATAGGATTGGTCAAAGAGCCGATTTTGTCAATTTCAAGTCGGATGATGTCTCCACGTTCTAAAAGCGTATCGTTTTCCATACCACAGCAATTTGGAATTGTGCCAGTTGCCATAAACTCTCCTGCATAGACATGCTCACCTTTAGAAGCGTATGCAACTGCATTTCCTAAAGAATGGTAAAAGCTGTTCATTTTTCCTTCTGCTACAATTTTTTCATTTATGATAACACGAGTTTTTAGGCTATCAATCACAGGCAATATTTCATCTGCAGTAACTACCACATTAGAGATTGAGCTTGCAAAATCTTTTGCTTTACATGGTCCAAAGCCAGTCTTATGCATTTCATCAAATTGCACATTTCGAGCGCTAAAATCATTGAATACACAGAAGGCTCCAATTGCACTAAGCCCTTCTTCCTCGTTTGCATTTATAATGTCCTTGGTGATAATCATTCCAAGTTCAAGTTCATAATCCTTCACAGTTGCGTATTTGGGGTATTTTACCGTTTCACCATCTCCAATGAATGACATAACATTTCCCTTATAATATATAGGGTTATCATACCATGGTTTTTTCGGGATAAAAGAAGGAAATGGTCTACGAAAAATTCCTTCATACACTTTTACTAATGGTAACACTTTCGGCATGGTATACTTCACAAATCCTCGGCCGCTGTTAATTATGTGAGCTTCACATAGCATAAAATCACGATACATTAATGGTCTAAATGGCATTACATCCTCACCAGCCATTGAAAGATCATTAGTAACCTTTTTAGCTATTTCAATCATTTTGTTAAGCTTTGGTTCCAGGTACTCCCTTTTTTTTAAGAAAGCAATGATGTCATCTGATGATTTTTCAAGTTCCTCTCGTTCCTTTGTTCCATCATCAGGTACAACATTCAGCACAGAGCGAAATGATATCCATTTTTCTTCCAATAACAAACATAGCGTATAATTTTCCTGATCTTTTATTTTTATTCTTTTAAGTTTCATAAAAAAGGCCTCCAATTTTTATAGTTTGTTTAACATGTTCAAATTCTTGTAAAAAAAACTGAAACTTAGGGTTTGCTAGTGCCCTGTTTCAGATTTTTGTTTATCAAATAACTCTGTTTTAAGAAAAGTTTTCTGTACCTAATACTATTGTCATATCCACAATTTCCTTATTCATATCCGCTATACGCTTCTTTATCCCTTCTATTTCATTTTGTTCAATATTAAAAACATGTAGACTCATATCTAAAAAGGCATTAATTCTTGTTTCAAAAGGAATAGGTTGCTTAAAGTACCGATTTGCAATATAATTACGCATTACTCCTTTAATTCCCAAAGTGCGAACATAATAATCTTCATAAGTAAAGCTAGGATTATATGTTTGAAATCGTATCTGTGACTTTTTTGCTGCGTGGCTCACTAACTTATCTAATATAACATTTGAACTATAAGCTTCGTAGTAAATCTCGTTGACCCGCTCATTCATTTCTACTGCTTTTAGCTCAACAGCACACATAAATGCATATCGAAAGCCCGGAGTTTCGCTTTCTCCAAAATGCTCACCAACTAATTCATCGCAATCATCGAATATGCCGAGAACAAGGGATTGAAATATTTCTTCTTTGTTTTTAAAAAAATAATAAATGCTTCCAATTAAAACTCCCGATTTATCTACAATCTGTCTGATTGTAGTCTTCTTATAACCTTGCTTTATAAAAAGTTCTTTTGCACTAATCAATATTTTTTGTCGTGGGTCATCCATTTGCTATCACCTCAAATTTTTGAACATGTTCAATGAAATTATTATATGTCTTACATTTAATCTTGTCAATATATTTGTTAAACATGTTTAA